>Ga0193960_1000063_pt1 | contig 45864 bp, 45 predicted proteins | sample FB_3_MG_FD_140338 | JGI IMG/M metagenome (GOLD analysis project Ga0193960, IMG submission 140338) | Microbial mat bacterial communities from the Broadkill River, Lewes, Delaware, United States - FB_3_MG | ecosystem: Environmental > Aquatic > Freshwater > River > Microbial mats | place: USA... | reverse complement strand
ACTGACTTAACTTTCCTTGGAAAACTGACCAAGAAAAGTTTACGAAGTATCCCTTGTGGACAAAAAATTGAAATGGGTAAATTTAGACAACCGTAAAGGTTGTTTTTAGAGGTGCCCTAAATTGTGTAGGTTCTTTTGTGCCAACTATCTCTATTATTTCAGGTCGATCAAGATAATACCCCTGATAATAATCAAAACCCATATCTATATATTCGCGATGGTCTTGTGCTGTTTCAATATTTTGTGCCAAAAGTTTTACGTTTGTATCTCTAAAACGCTCCATCATCAGCTTCATATTTGAAGGCTCGGAAAGCACTGTATCCATTTTAATAATATCTATATAGTTAAACAATCTTCGAAAGCGAATAATCATCTCCGCACTTGAATCAAAACTCTCTATAGAGAGTCGAAAGCCTCTTTTTCTATATTGAATGATTTTTGCGATGATCTTCTCATCTAGTTTGATCGTATCGACAATATTTAAGATAAAACGATCTTTATCAAGAAGATCTAAGATCCCTCGTAAAAGTACATCTTCATCTATATTGATAAACGCTACAGTATTTGGAGCTAAAAGTTTATCTAACTCTTTTGAAGTGATCGAGTTGATAATTAGTTGTGCTGTCCCTTTAACACTGCAGGAGAGTCCTGTTTCGTTATTGTCTTCATCTCTAAAAACTAACTCGTATGCAAAAAGTTTATTCTTTTGATCAAAAATTTTTTGTTTTGAAATTTTAATGATATTCATTTATGATTCTTTACTCTAATTCTCTTGATATTATACCATTTTAGAAGATATGTTATGATAATTATTATCATATTCATAATAATTTAAGTATTTGAGTTTTATAATTCATTTTAATTTTTTCTATTTGAGGAACTAATAATGCCTAAAAAACTACTTTTACTCAGTTTATGTTCGATCCACCTTTTGTATGCACAACAAAATGAATACAAACTTGATCAAGTTGTAAGTGTAGCAACAAAAAGCCAAAACAGTTTAAGTGAGCTTGCGGCACAAGTTGAAGTGATCTCAAATGAAGAGATCAAAAACAATGGTTACCTCAGCACAGCTGAGATACTTGCAAATACACCCTCGATCCAAAGTGCACCAGATGGTAGCAGTATATCTCTTCGCGGTATGGCACATAATGACACCTTAATCCTTATAGATGGCAGACGTGTTGTAGGTGAGTTTGAGAAGAAATATGAACTAGAGCGTATCCCTGCTGGAATGATAGAACGCATAGAGATCTTAAAGGGAAGCGGAAGTGTTTTGTATGGAAGCGATGCGATGGGAGGTGTTATCAATATTATCACTAAAAAACCTACGCAAGAGCTTTTAGGGGAAGTGAACCTCCTTGTAGGTGATGATAAAGAGGGGTTTGACCTTTTTATCGCCGGAGCTAAAGGAGATACCACCTATAAACTCTATGCAAATACTCTACGTAGAGGTGCATATAGCAAAAACAATACAGCAGATACACAAGTGATGCAAGGGGGTGTTGCAAAAACCCCATCGACATTACAAACACCTAATGCCCCATTTACAAATCTCAAAAATACTCTTGCAGACAGTTATACGCAAGAGAGAGACTATACAGCTAATTTAGAACTTTTGCAAATAGGTTTAGGACTCACTCACCGCTTTAACGAGTACTTTGAAGCAGGTATCGATGCGAGTTATTTAGATGAAAAAAAAGATGGACTTTACCTCTCAGACACTTACCCCACAGCGTATACTCTTAATAATAAAACAATAATGGCACGTAATATCTTTGCACATGAGTACAACGAAAACATACGTAAAAGTTTTGGGGTTTTCGCAACTTTGACACCAAGAGAAGATCTCAGCATCTCTTATGATCTTGCACATACCATTTATGAAAAAGATCGCAGTATCTACACCCCTCTCTTTAGTGATCTTGGTTATTCAAGTTACAGTGCCTCACAAAATGGTGTCAATATAAGTGAACTCACAAAGACGATCCATAATCTTTTAAGTACTTATATTCCAAATGAAAAACACAAGATTCTTTTTGGAGGGGAGATCCGTGATTCTAAAAATAGCTCAAGTGCACTAAACACAGAGCGTGAGAACTATGCGCTCTTTGCACAACATGAATATAAACCACTCCAAACGCTTAAACTTATCTATGGCGGACGCTATGATAAAGACTCGATTGGAGATGATCAAATCTCTTTGAGTATAGGTGCAAACTACTCTTTTACAAAAAACACAAAACTAAGAGCCAACTATGCACAAGGGTTTAAAAGCCCAGATGATCGTGATCTCTATGTCAACCAAACTACACCAAACGGTCGTATGATGTATGGCTCAACAGTAGTTGCTGGAGACAAGCTCACAAGTTATGAGCTCAAACCAGAAACAAGCCAGAGTTACGATCTCGGTGTTATCTATAATGCTAATCAGTATAAAGTAGATCTAGGTATCTACCAAACAGATGTCGAAGACAAAATTGAGCGTCAGGTCTTTAGTACCTATCAGACATTTCAAAATATCACTGAAGTTCGTATTCAAGGTTTTGAAGCTAGTCTTAGTGCCTATCTTGGAGAAAGCTTTATGACAAAACTTTACTACACCTCTATTGATGCACGTGATCGAAGTGATGATTCACGTCTTTTATATACGCCAAAAGAAGCAGCAAGTGTTACCCTCAGCTATTTTTTAACGGAAGATCTAGAGTTTAAAACAACTACAAAATATACAGGAGAACAAAGAGGCGAAGAGACAAAACTTGGGGGCTATACCCTCACCAATATAAAACTACTTGCTAATAATAGCTTTTTTAAAGGCTTTGATCTTTACTGCGGTATAGACAATCTTTTTGCAAAAGAGCTAAGCGATGAGATCGGACGTATTGCAGAGCATTACTATTATGTAGGTGCAAAATACAGTTTTTAAACTCTTGAGTATTTGTGCCTAGCCATTTAAAGCGCATTAGTTTTGTTCAAATATAATATTGCATTCAAAACTAAGAAGCGCTTTAATGAAAAACACTATTGTTACATATTCTCAAAAAACACTCACATTTTTAAACTCTTGGACAGGTACTATTCTGCTTGTTTTACTTATCACTTTTTTTATTGCTCAAAACTTTGCAATTCCTAGTGGTTCTATGAAAAACTCTTTACTTGTAGGAGACCGTCTTTTTGCCAAAAAATTTGCCTATGGCATCCCAACTCCTACAATTCCTTTTTTAGAAATTCCATTGATACCAGGTACAGATGGGCATATTATAGATGGAGACACACCTAAACGCGGAGAGATAATTATCTTCAAGTACCCTCATGATACAAGTATGCACTATGTCAAACGCTGTGTGGGACTCCCTGGAGATGAGCTTTTTGTAGCAGATAAAAATCTTTATCTCCATCTTCATGAAGGAGATGAGTATATGCTCTCACATTATAAACAAGAGGAGATGATCAGCTATCAAGACAAACTTTGGCTCAAAAACCCTTACACTGCTTCACATCCGGGGATCCGTCATGATGAAAAAATAGTAAACAATGGGAGATACCCCCAGCAGCTCTTCAATATGGCTCCAATCAAAGTTCCTGAGAATGAATATTTTATGATGGGTGATAATCGTGATCACTCAAACGATAGTCGTTTCTGGGGTAGTGTCCCCTATGGTCTTATTGAAGGTACTCCATGGTTTATCTATTTTAGTATGGATGATAACTTTGAGATCCGCTGGGATAGATTTGGAAAAACACCAAAAGATTTAGAACAAAAACCTCATTTACAAAAAGCTCAGATAGCATCGAAAAAAGAAGAGATAAATGACCATCAGATCTATTAAGACAAGCTTAGTTTCCTCTCAACTCCTAAATGCTATAATTCCAAAACTATTTTAACTAGCAAGGTTTATCCATGGGACAAACAATAACTGAAAAGATCTTCTCGGAACATGTTGGCAAAGAGGTGTATGCAGGTGAAATCGTACGCTCACCTATCGACATGGTTATCGGAAACGATATCACTACACCAATCTCTATTAAAGCATTTGAAGAGAGTGGTGCCCAAAAACTTGCCAATCCTGATGGCTTCTCTATCGTTTTAGATCACTTTATTCCTGCAAAAGATATCGCATCAGCAAACCAAGCACGTATTAGCCGTGATTTTGCAAAAAAACATAAACTTAAAAACTTTTTTGATGAAAAAGATATGGGGATCGAACATGCACTTTTACCTGAAAAAGGGCTTGTAGTACCAGGAGATGTAATCATCGGTGCAGACAGCCACACTTGTACACACGGTGCTTTAGGTGCATTCTCAACTGGTATGGGTTCTACTGACCTTGCTTTTGCAATGATCACAGGAGGAAACTGGTTTAAAGTTCCTGAATCTATCAAAGTTGTTCTTAGCGGCAAACCGGGTAAGTACACAACAGGTAAAGATATCATCTTAGAAGTTATCCGTATGATCGGTGTTGATGGCGCACTTTACCGTACTTTAGAGTTTGTTGGAAGCACAATTGATCATTTAAGCATGGATGATAGATTTGCTATGTGTAATATGGCTATAGAAGCTGGTGCAAAAAATGGAATTGTTGCGTATGATGATACAACAAAAGAGTTTTTAGCAGACAAAGATCTTGCACGTGAACCTAAGATCCACTACTCTGATGAAGATGCAGAGTATGTTCAGGTTTTAGAGATCGATGTGGCAAATCTTGACCCAGTCATCGCGTATCCGTTTTTACCATCAAATGGTCACCCTGTAAATCAAGCTGTAGCAGACAAGATCAAAGTAGATCAGGCATTTATAGGAAGCTGTACTAATGGAAGACTTGAAGACCTTCGTGTTGCCGCTGAGATCTTAGAGGGGCAAAAGGTGCATGAAGATGTACGCCTTATCGTAACTCCTGGTACTCAAAAGATTCTTCGTGAAGCAACAAAACGCGGTTATATAGACATCATTGTAGATGCTGGTGGTGTTGTCTCAAACCCAACATGTGGTGCTTGTCTTGGCGGATATATGGGGATCTTAGGTGACAATGAGGTTGCGATCTCAACGACAAACCGTAACTTTGTAGGGCGCATGGGAAGTCGTTCGTCTAAAGTCTATCTTGCAAACTCTGCTGTTGCTGCAGCTTCTGCAATCACAGGGTATATTACAGACCCACGCTAATGTTTGATCTGCCTTGTGTTATTTTTGCAGGCGGTAAAAGCAGCCGCATGGGAGAAGACAAAGCACTTCTCCCCTTTGGCGGATACCCCACCCTCACCGAGTTTCAATACCAAAGACTCAAAAAAATTTTTAAAGAGGTCTATATCTCTTGTAAAAATAAAGAAAAATTCTCTTTTGAAGCCTCTTTTATAGAAGATCCTGCATCTTCACAGGCTTTTGCTCCCACTGCTGGTTTTGTTGCAAGTTTTGAAGCACTTAAAGAGGAGAAATTTTTTGCTCTGAGTGTCGATGCACCCTTTGTTGATGCAGATCTTATTGAGCAGCTTATTCAAAGTGATCTACTTCAAAGCTCTTATGATGCAACCATTGCACGCTCTACAAATGGAATGGAACCGCTTTGCGGAATCTATCATCGTTCACTAGAAGATGATTTTAGATCTATGCTCGAAAATGACACCCATAAACTTGGATTCTTGCTCAAAAACAAAAACACCAATTTTGTCTATTTTGATTGTGTAGAACCTTTTATGAATCTCAATCATAAAGAGGAGTATAAAAAAGCCCTCTCACTCTTGCAATAAAAAACTTTTTTTGCTATTATTACACTCTTCAAAGACGCGGGAATAGCTCAGTTGGCTAGAGCGTCAGCCTTCCAAGCTGAGGGTCGCGAGTTCGAGTCTCGTTTCCCGCTCCACCAAATCATATATTTATCAACACTCTGCTATAATCAAAATCTATTAACACACAACTACAATAATGAGAAATAATGAATTTAACCCATTTAGATGAAAAAGATAGACCAAAAATGGTCGATGTGAGTGCAAAAGATGCTACAACGCGTGTCGCTGTTGCCAGCGGTATTATAGAGATGAGCCAAGAGGCTTATGATGCTATTGTAAGTGAAAAGACAAAAAAAGGTCCTGTAATACAAACAGCCGTTATCGCAGCTATAATGGGAACTAAAAAGACAAGCGAGTTGATCCCTATGTGCCATCCGCTTAACCTAAGCGGTATAAACTGCGATGTAGAAGAGCTTGCAGAACTTCCAGGTTTTAAACTCTACCTGAATGCAAAACTCACAGGGCAAACAGGTGTAGAGATGGAAGCCCTTACAGGGGTGAGCATCGGTCTGCTTACTATCTATGATATGGTCAAAGCAATAGATAAGTCTATGGTGATACGTAATGTGCAACTAGAACAAAAATCAGGAGGCAAAAGTGGAGATTATCAACGATAAAAAAGAGAAACTAGAGCTTGAATATCCTTGTTCATGGACGTATAAACTCATAGGTTATGAAAAAGAAGCTATACAAAATGCGATCCATGAAGTGATCTTAGAGCGTGAGCATTCACTCACACACTCAAACAATAGTAAAACAGGAAAATATGTAAGTATGAACCTTGATTTAGTGATTCAAAATGAAGATGAAAGAAACTTTATCTATGAAGCACTCAAAGCACATCAACATATAAAAATCGTACTCTAAGGAGAGAAGATGGAACTTGAAAAACTACAACGTGATCTAAAACAATCATACAATATGCAACTTTCTGATCTTACTACGCGTGTAGAAGATGTAGTAACACATATGAAAAAAGAGTGGGATATAGATACAGATGCTATTAGTATAGGTGAATTACGTACACTAGCAACCACTATCTTAGATCTTGAGACAAAAGCACTTCATGATGAAGTAGAAGCACTTCTTGCACAAAAAGAGCAGATAGAAAGAAGCTTAGAGCGTAAATCTTTAGCACTTCAAGAACTTAAATATAATGTCTTTAATGCAATGGAAGCACAAGTGGATCCTCATGATGCACAGATGCTCTCTAAACTCCATCAGATTAAACTTCAATCGATAGATCTTTATGATATTCTTGGTGAAATTGTTGAGTCTGCCATTATTACAACGCTTGAAAAAGATAAAGACAGAGATATTACAGATACAACAGAAGAACTCATCAAAGAGATCACCTATGAAGCGATTAAAGAGGGTTCACTTAACACTATTCGTATTCGTAAAATACTCTCTACTATCTTACAATCAGCAGTTGATGTAGCAGAAGCTAGCCCCACTAAAGCTAAAGAGATACTTACAGCTACTTTAAAAGGGATGAGAGCAGGTCTTGTTTACTCTATAGACAGGTTTAAAAAACGTTTAGCGTTTATCCCTGCTGAGGCAAAAAATATTCTTATTGAAGATTACGATACGATTATTGAAGATCTTAATCAAACAGATACCCTTTTCTCTCAAGTGGTCCAAACAAAAGCGCAAGAGAGTCCAGCAAGTATTAAAAAACTTCTTTTAGAGATCAACGATTCTATGCACTATGATCTGCAAGAGCTTGTTCATATCTCTAAAGAAACAGCAGAAGTGATGCGCCAAAGATTTTCTACTCTTGCAAGAAATGCAATGAAACGGGGAGAAAAAGCATTACAGTCGCCAAAAGCACAAGAAGCAAAAAGAATGGGTGTTCAAGCATGGGTAGCGGCTAAAGAAGCCTTAGGAAGTGCTATAAAAAGTGCAAAAAATGCGATGGATAAGGAGAAGTAAGCACCAAAAGCTTACATATCCTTTGCCAATGTAAACACGTGTGAAAAATCTTTTTGGAAATCTGCACAGCGATCACAGATCGGATCGCCACCACGATAAGGATATGGACAGCGACATTCATGACACATCACCATCTCATAATGCACAAGTTCCTCTCCTCTATCATAGGCTAAATTCACAAGATCGATCCCCTCAGCTGTTTTAATCGCATCCGTTTTACAAATATGATCACAAATACCACAAGCGATACAATCTCCACTATTAAAATTAATACCTTGTTTATCTGCCGTTTTTACTAATGCACCTGATGGACAAAACTGTACACATTCTCCACAGTTAGTACAATCACTAAAACTGATTGTTTTCTTTGCAAAAAGACCAAAGTTTGTTTCATGAGAAGTTTTAGTAAAACTGCTTATATTCTCTTTTATAGCTCTCTTAAGGTTTAAAAACTTAAGTGGGAGTCCATGAAAATTAGGGTCCCTTTGGTGTAAAAGTGTAGCTGGAGTTTTTTCCTCTAGTTCCTCCTCTTCACTTATCTCTTTAACTTTTGAAAATGCTGCTTTAAAAAGTGTACGTTTTGAGTTCGCATCTTCTGCTTTTTCTTCAAGAGTAGCTATAAGGTTTTCTATACCACACTCTTGCAAAAAAGTATTTGCTTTATCTATCTCAGCACGTATAAAGTTCTCCACTTTTTTTCCAAGATTGAGCTTACACTCTTGACAGTGGCTCATATCACATAATGGCGTTTTATCTTTTGTCAAAGCCATTGTAATATAATGGTGCGCATCAAAAACACCTAAACAATTTGTAGTTTTTTTACAAGAGAGTATATCCTCTGCTAAAGAAGCAAAATTCATTGTATATGCGTTGGGATCAAAGTTTTTAATACTCAGCGCTTCAGTAGGACAACTTCCTATACATGCTGAACACTCTATACACTCATTTGAGTAGAGTGTAAGTTTATTTCTAACAATATCAAATGCTCCGACAGGACAAATATCTACACACTGCTGACAAGCATTAAAATAGTAATCATTCCGTACACAGTTTGTTCCACTATACACAAAAAGTTCAGATTTTTGAACAAAGCTTAAATCATTCACTTTCACTCTCCATCATTTGTGTACACACTTCGCAATCTGCTACAATAAACTCCACCATGAAATCGCATATATCTTTATAAAAAGCTGTAACAGCCATCGATTTCATTCCAAGCATATAGGGCACAACCCAAGCAAAAAGATGTTGCGTTAAAAAGTCACACTGTGGTTTGATCTCTTCTCTATAAACAAGTGTTTGCATAAAAGCCAACTCAATAGAGAGATGATCTGGAGCCATAAGTTCACTTTGATCCATGTTAAGCTCAAAACCATGTTTATAGTAAAAGTTCATTACTGGGTTTTGTAAACCAACTAAGGTTTCATTTTTAGCATCTAACACAAAAGATTCTACTGGCTGTGTATTGATAACGAACATAGAAGAGTAATCCTCATTAAGAGCATTAGAGATCTCTTCGTCACTCTTTTGCTCAAACCACTCTTTTGTATCTTCTCCTAAAAGCTCTAAAAGATCTGTATTGTTACGAAGATCTTTGATATAACTTCTATCAGGTACATCTGCCATAGTACGCGATAAAAATGCATATATATAGAGTCTATACTCTTTATTCATAAGTATCCTATCGTTATTAGTTTGGGATTTTTATCATAATTTCGCTTATTACTAAATCTAGTAATGAAATTAGTTAGCGTGTCTAAACGCTTTATTTGAAGTCATAAGAAAAACACCACTTAAAGCCGCAAGGGCTTTAAGATTAGAGACAACCTTTAAAGAAAGATTTCTTTGGTGGTGGTGGAGCTTTAAACTCCTCTGCATAAAGTGTATTTGTTGTTGCATCATATTGACCAACAATACTTACTTCATTACGATTGATACCAGTGTCGATAAGACTCATATCAAGTTTTGAGGTATCTAACTTATAAGAGATACCATCTACATGAGAATAAAGTACAAGTTGAACTTTACCAAATTCACCTGGTTTATACTCTTTATAACAACCATCAGTTCCACATACATAGTTTTCTAAATAACAATCTGCAAATGCACCTTGTTCAGCACAAGAATCAATTGTTAAGAATCCCATTTTTTCCATCGGTACTAGTTTAGTGCTTGAAGCAACTTGTTTACTAGCAACTTTTGGTTCACTAGTTTTTTCACTTGGTTTTGGTTGCTCATTACACCCACTTAATGCGAGTAAAGCTACTAAACTAAGTGCCGAAGTTACTAAAGTTAATGCTTTCATTACTTAACCTCCGCTTTTAGAGTTTGCAAGTAAGCAACTATATCTTCAATGTCTGATTTTTCTAGATAATCAAACCCTGGCATAGTTGAAACTCTTTTATCACCTTCTAAAGTGTACCACATATATGATGAATGAGCATTTCTATTATACCCAGGTACTACTACAGCAGATGGATTTACCAAAGATTCTCTCAAATAATCAGCCGTTGCATAGCCACCAATATTTGTAAGAGCTGGCCCCATATATGTCGCAGGATCTGTAGGCTCTATTTGGTGACACCCTGTACAACCATTGTTCATTACTGCTTCTTTTCCTTTTGCAGTATCCCCTTTAGACTTCTCATTAAGAGCCGTTAAAAGTGCTTCAGAACCTGATTTTCCTTCCAATTTTACCGCTGTCCAAGATGTAAGATATTTAAGACCATTACGCCCTAAGTTTCCACCATCCCAAACTGCGATTGCTACAGGAATAACTGCAGAGTTAAGATCTAAATATTGATCTTTTAAAGGACGAGAGAGTGTACCACTCCAACCTTTCCCTTCATAACCAATACGAGCATACGATGCATTGCTTCCATCTTTGATCTCTGTAGTTGAACGGAAACCTTCTGCTACAAAACTTCTTTCATAATCGTTTGTTGCTAAAGATTTCACTTTTTTATTAAACTTATCTAACTCTTTTCCAAAGAAAGCAGTTTGATTAGGATTTACTTGATGTGCAACATCCCCATATCCATTTGGTTCGTATGTTCCAAAAGCTTCCTTTTGTAAATGAACAACAACAGGACGCCCATCAGAACCCATACCAATATATGGAAGTGTTTTAGGATCAGAATACTCACTTGCAAACTGAAATGCAAAACCATCTGCATATCTATCAAGGCAGTTTCCTGTAGTTACGTTTTTAGTACCATCAGGCCATTTCACTATAAAAGCGATTCTTGAACCATTGTATACAGCTCCAACTTCCGCTTTAATAGCTTTTGAACTTTCGTTCATCTTGTTAGCCATTTTGTCATTAAACTTAATTGTTGTTTGAGGATACAGTGTAACCTCTGTCATTTTAGCTTGTGTCCATACATCATAACTGTAACTAACTTTATCTAAGTTCTCATCTACTTTTACTGCAGTTATATAGCTAGCACTCGCAGCAGTAGCGATAACACTAGCCGATACAAGCGTATTTAATAGTTTTTTCATTAGTGATGCCCTCCTGCTGTATGTCCATGTCCACCATGAAAGAAGTTCATTTTATTATCAGGTTTTGTATGTTTCCCTGCAATGTAACGAGTATCTACTGGTGCTAATGGATGTTGTCCATTCTCATGTGCTACTTGTTGATAGTAGTTGTTATCAAGACGGAACATATCAGAGTGTTGGTATGCAATTAAGATATCCATTAACTCACTCTCTCCTGTCTCTTTACGTTTTTTCATCTCAGCCTTAAGTGTTTTAATAGCGTCATGAACTTCTGGTCCAAATAATTTTTCAAGCTCTTCGATTGGAAGACGACCTGAATCAGGAATAATCTTACCATCTGCATCAAATTTAACTGGTGATTCGGTTGGTGGCACATAATATACATTTGGCTGTGTACCATAATCACTTCTTAATCCTAATGCTACTTTATACTTGTTAACAAGTTTATGTACTTGAGACTCTTCATCATCTAAGAAACCAACAAAACGGATACGTCCAACACATTGTTGTGCACACGCTGGTGGAAGACCTTGCTCTACACGTGGGAAACAAAGGATACATTTCTCAGATTTAGAGATCTTTGGATTGAAATAGATTTTTTTGTAAGGACATCCAGCTATACAATAGCGATACCCTTGACATCTATCTAAGTCAACTAAAACAACACCATCTTGCTCACGTTTAAAGATAGCATCACGCGGACATGCACTTAAACATCCTGGATTTGTACAGTGATTACAAATACGTGGTAAATAGAAGAAGTAGTTATCTTGTGGGAAAGAACCTGTCCCTTCATCTTCATCCCAGTTTGGTCCCCATGTAGGCTCTACATTTGGCTCAAAGCTTGCTCCACCTTGAAGTGCATCATAGTTATAATCCCAAGGCACACCATAATCTGCCTCAAGATTTGGAATAACACCCTCTTGGAGATCACCAGCAGCATCAAATCCACCACCTAGTTCCATCCAGTTTCTTGGGTAACCTGTACCAGGATATGTTTCAACATTATTCCAATACATATACTCACGACCATTTCTATTAGTCCATTGAGTCTTACATGCTACTGTACATGTTTGGCACCCGATACATTTGTTCAGGTCCATAACCATTGCTAATTGTCTTTTTGACATCTATGCTCCTTAAACTTTTGCTTTTTCATAGTTCACGGCACCATCATATGCATACTGGTTACCATCCCAAAGACCACCAAATTTTAGGTGACCCCATCCATCAGCCATCTCTAATAAGTTCAGAGATGTAGGTACTACTTCATTGTGACCTTTGTTAAATTTATACATGTATGGTTCCCATCCATGTTCCATTACAAGACCATCAGCAGGTGCAGAAGAGCTTAATTTTGCCATTGCAAAGAATTCTCCAAGATTATTGAAAATACGGATTGTATCACCATCATGGATCCCTTTAGCTTCTGCTACTTTACGGTTTACCTGAGCAGCAGGTACACCACGTTGAAGACGTAATAATGTACGTGACGTTTTATAATTCGAGTGGATAGACCATCTCGCGTGTGGCGTCATAAGTACATACGGATATTTGTCATTTTGTGGACGAATACCTTCCATACCTGTATTTGTTGCAGCACCAAGCTTAATATACATATCATGATCAACATAGAATGTTTGACGACCAGACATTGTATGAAGTGGTTGAAACTTATAAAGGTGGAACTCATTTGAGTTATAAGGCTTATCTGAATAAAGTGGTGATGTTTGTGCCGCTTTTTCATTGATAAGTAAGAAACCACCCATTTTGTACATTTTCTCAATTGTCCATGGCTCATATTGTGCACATTTCTCAAGTGCAGCTTCAACAGCCATTTTATCTGTACCAAGGTATACTTCACCTTCACCCTCAGACTCTTCATCTGTATTTGTATACTCTTTATGGAAGATTGTTAAGTCGTGGTACCCTGGTTTTGCATAACGTACATCATCTTTTACTTTTGCTTTAGGTTTATTTTCAGGACGATTTGCAATCTCTTCAAGCTTTTTAGCAAGAAGTGTAAACATGCTCCACTCATCCATAGCTTCACCAATATTTTTAATATTTGCTACAGGCTGTGCAAGGTTAGTAAAACGGTGATAACCTGGAGATGTACGTAAGTCATATACCTCATAGTGAGATTTTGCAGGAAGTAATACATCAGCATACTGTGCCGCTTCACTCATTCTATAATCAACATACGCATAAAAATCCATTCTACCTAAGAATGCTTTACGATACTCATTTCCTTTATTACGTCTAAATGTAGAGTCTGCAACAATAAGAGCAGTTGTCGGTAACCACCAAGGTTTTGCAACATTTCCATGATCGCTTTCGTTATTTGCTTTTCCATGTTTACCAGCATCGAGCATCTCTTGAAGTACAGTCATGTACTCTTTTTTACTCATACCGTTTTGTGCACGTTTAACATCTTCATCTGAGAAATATTCATCAAAAGTTTTCATACCGTTTCCATTCATAAATTCACCAACGAATCCTGAACCAAAACGTGGATTATATTTACCACTGAAACCTGAAAGTGCACCAAGACCTGAGAGTTGGAACTCATTTTCAGTGTTAAGTCCACCGTATGGTCCCATACGTCCTGTTAAACCACAAATAGATGCAACATTCCAAATAGTCATCATACCATTGAAATATTTGTTCAGTGAGAATCCTGTAGTGATCTCAACAACTTTTGGTAATGCGATATCTTTTGCAAGTTGTGTAACAGTTTCTGGGTGAACACCAGTAATATCTTTTGTAGCTTCTGGTGCAAATTTAGCAGCAGATTTTTTAAGCATCTCAAATACAGTTGTAACTTCTCTTGTATGTCCATGAACATCTGTTATTGTCCATGAACCCTCAAGTGAAGGGCTTACATTTGCAGGAAGACGAAGAGTACGAGTATCATGTCCTTCAGTTCCAGGCATTAAGAATGGCTTACCGTCAGTCTCATTCATACAATAAAACTGCTCATCCCATTTATGGTGAAGCTCTTTATTTTCTGTATGCTCTAAGTCATTTCTACGGATCATTTTTTGAGTTTTTGTATCAACTAAGAATGAAAGGTCTGTATAAAGTTTCATAAACTCTGGTTTATACATTTTATGCTCTAAGATCTCATGAATAACACTCATAGCAAGAATATTATCAGCACCTGCTTTAATTGGAATCCAAAGATCTGCAGATTTTGCAGTAGCATTAAATTCAGGAGTAATTACAATGATTTTAGCACCATTATATTTTCCTTCCCAAACAAAGTGAGCATCAGGGATACGTGATACTGAAGGGTTACCACCCCACATAACTGCTGTATCAACTGTATACATGAAATCCCAAGTACAACCGAGGTTTCCTTCACCATAAGCAATAGCAGCACCAGAGAACATATCTCCAAGGTAAGATGATGGATAGATACGATTTGCACCTAATTGAGTAGAGAAACGAAGAACTGAACCACGACGTCCTTCAGTTAAAAGACCTGTACCTGCATGTACCATTAATTTGTCTGGTCCACGCTCTGGATCTGTAAGTGTATCAAAGATGTTTTGACAAATTTTCTCTGCTGCTTCATCCCAGCTTACACGTTTCCATTTTCCTTCACCACGCTCACCAGTACGAACCATTGGATAAAGAATTCTATCTTTTTGATACATTGTTTGAGAGTGTTGTACCCCTTTATTACATCCACGAGGATTAAAGTCAGGGATTTTAGCATTGATAACAGGATAGCGAGCAGATTGATTCTCACGTGTAATTACGCCGTTATGTGACCACACTTCCCATGCACAGTTACCTTGACAGTTTACACAGTGGTATGCAAAACCATGTTCCTCTTTTTTACCGTATGTAAAAGAGAACTCATTTCTATACATATCTTCTGTGTAGTTTGTATTTGGGTAGTTATGTTTCCCGTTTTCTACACTTGTAACTTTTGTTTTAGCAAAAAGGCTACCTTGAGAAGCAACCAACGCAGCTGTCATTCCTGATACTTTAAGGAAATTTCTACGCTTATTATTCATAACTTTAGTCATATTTTAAACCTCTCCCTTATCTTTTTAGCGGTAAGCTCATGTCATTACCCCAAACGTCCCAGCTACCTGTAAATACTTTAATATTTTCATAACCAAGAAGTTTAAGTGCCGTAATATGCTCAGAACCACGTCCTGCACCTACCATACAGTATGCATAAATAGTTTTATCTGGAGTAATACCATACTTTTTATACACCTCTTTTAACTCTTCTGCTGAACGGAAAGATTTTTTGTTTTTAAGATCTGAGATCTTGTTCCACTCGATAAATTTTGCACCAGGTACATGACCACCACGTGCTACATTATCCATTTTTCTTTCACCAATAATTTCAGACATTGCACGAGAATCAATAATTACATACTTAGAATCGTCTCCATTTTTACGGATATCTTCCATAGCTTTTACTACTTCTTCTTTTCCTGCTATATATGTAAGATCAATTTTGTTCTTATCTATTTTATATGTTTTAGGTGTTACTTCTTCTTCACCTTTAACAACGATAAGGTCTTTCTCTTTTGCTTTCATTTTAGCCTGAATATCTTTTTGGATCGCTCCACTCTCTTTTACAATTTTATTTGCTTCTGCAAGTTCTGCATCTGAGAGTTTAATATCACCTCTTTTATGATCTCTTACTTTGATTCTGTAAGGTTTCATTCTCGTTCTTTCTGCATTAAGCTGATCTTTTAATTTATCATACTCAATTTGTGCTGGATCAACTTCCATAATTGCGTTACGACCACCATTGAGTACTTTTACTTTATCATGTCCGAAACTTTGAAAGAAAGAGTAAACACCGGTTGCATTTGGTCCTTTAAAATCATCGTATGCGATAACTAAAGTATTATTGTCGATCCCTTTTGAACCAATATATGCCTCAGCATCATCAATACAACGATAGAGTGGTGCACAATGCATATCTCCTGTAATATCTGAGTGATGTAAGTGGTGTGCATACATCTCAACAGAACCTTTAATGTGTCCTAATTTATACACATCTTCACTGTCTCCAGAAACAAACATTACACCTTCTTTGCCAATCAACTTAATAGCCTCTTCAGCAGATATAAGAATATCACTATCTTTATACCCATCAGCCGCCATTAGAGGGGTGAAAGTCAATGTTGCTGCAAACGCTAATGTTTTTAGCAATTTCTTCATCCGTGCTCCTTCTTCTTTATTTTGGTTTTATGCAACATCTTACAAAATAAGTATAAGCCTACTTTTATAAGTTGAAATGCGTCAACGGAATTACGTGCTTATTATATGGCTTCGACTCTTACGTACGTATTAAATCACAATCATATCACAAAAATATATTACTAAATGAAACATAAAACGATTGATTAATAATAATTATAAGTCATACAAATACATTATTCTTATAGAGTTTATAATTTTATTTTATACTTAAGTGTAACTCTAAAACAAAATCCTTTTTAAGCTTTCAAAGAAGCAAAAGCATTTCTTTGCTATATTCTCAAAAAATTATCACAAACCAAGTAGTAAAGTGAGTACAATCTATGTCAGAAAATACAATTTTAGAGGCTATAGAAAACAAAGATGAAGAGACCCTTTTAGAAGCACTTGATAATAGGGAACTTGATATTGAGTTAGTAAAAAAAATATATTACCCTTTTAGAGACCATAAAGAGATTGTAGGTCAAGTGGCGATGAACTTAAGTCTTCGTACCTCTGTCTATGAACGCCAAAAAGAGTACAGTGAAACAATGGTAGAACTTTTAAGAGACCTTGCAATAAATGAAGCTGATATGGGTGCTCGTTGGGCAGTTGCAAAAAATCCTCATACTCCTGCAGATGTTTTAGAGACATTGTCAAAAGACGAAGTCAATCTTGTACGTGCTCTTGTCGCTACAAATCCAAATACGCCTCCATCTCTTTTAGAAAAGTTTTTTAGTGATGAAAAAATAGTGCGTGATGGACTTTCAGGAAATCCAAATACACCTCTGAAACTTTTAAAAGTTCTTGCTGATGATGCTGATAAGATGGTACGTATGCGACTTGCAGAAAACCCAAATGCTCCTCAAGAGATCTTAAACAAGCTTCTTACAGATACAGATCCAAATGTCGCAAAAGCAGCAGAAGTGAATATGGAGACACAAAATGAAAAGAAAGCATAACTCTATAAAAAGTAAATTCACAGCTCTTGAAAATAACTTTTTAAATACTTTTTTTTCTGGTCTTTATATCAGTGCTAATGAGTTTATAAATATTGGTAAGCAACTTGATATTCCAATGGGAATGAACTCAAGAGAGCTTTTAATAAAAGAGTTACTCAATAAGAGTGATGCAGATAACAAACTTGAAGAAGTTGTCTCACTTTTAAACAAACTTATTGAAGATCGCATCGCTTATTACCATGCTTTAAGTAGAGACTATCCTAGTGTAACTCCACTACTTTCATCTTTAGCACAAAAAGCAAATGCAACAAAATCTTTACTTGCAAGAGAAACACAAAGGAATCCTTATGAATAGTCATGAATTGCAATTAGCCCTTGAAGAGTTACGCTACCCAGGAGTAGAGAGGACACTTGGAGAACTTAAACTTTTAGGAGAAATCAAAGTTGCAAATAACAATGCAGATGTAGAACTTCTTACAGTGAGTGATGATTCTTACCTCAATGTTAAAAAATTGATAGAAGAGAATCTTTCACAAAATTTTGATGCTATGAATATTACAAAGAAAAACCTTGATACAAAAAAAGATGTCAATTATGGTCATAGCGCAAACCCTAACAATCGTGCTCCTTATACAAAAAATGTGATTGCAGTAACAAGTGGTAAAGGGGGTGTTGGTAAAAGTACTGTAAGTGTAAACCTCGCAATTGCTCTTGCACAAAAAGGGTATAAAGTAGGTATCTTAGATGCTGATGTCTATGGACCAAATGTTCCACGCCTTACAAATACAGATCTTCAAAGAATTGCATGGAATGATGAGAACAAGATAGAACCTGCTGAGAACTTTGGTATTAAGATCATGAGTGTAGCACTCACAACACCAACAATGGATACCCCTCTTGTTTGGAGAAGCTCTGTAGCAGTTAGTGCTCTTATTCAATTTTTAGAAGATGTAGCTTGGGGTGAATTAGACTTTATGGTTATCGATATGCCTCCAGGAACAGGAGATGTGCAGCTTACTATTGCTCAAGAGCTTCCTATTAGTGCGGCTGTACTTGTAACCACTCCGCAGATCGTAGCGACAGATGATGTAAGTCGTGCTATTATGATGTTTAAAGATATTGGTGTCAAAATAGCAGGAATCGTTGAAAACATGAGCTTTTTTATAGCACCAGATACAAAACAACGCTATGATATCTTTGGAAAAGGGGGCGGAGAAAAAATCGCTAATAAATATGAGATCCCTTTTCTTGGTGGTATCCCTCTTGATATGCAGATCAGAGAATCATCTGATATGGGACAACCCCCTGTGGCACGTGGTGATGAAACACAGAAAAAGTACTATCAAGATATTGCGCAAAGCATTATAAATAATTCAGAATTCAAACTCTAAGTAAGGAGTTTTGCTAAAGCATAACTCTTATTTGTAGTATTTTTGCACACCATCCATATTTGAACCCATATTTAAAAGAAGCATGTCAGCAATTACTAATGCCGCCATCGCTTCACACACCACTGTTCCGCGTATAGCTACACATGGGTCATGTCGTCCTTTAAGAGCAAAATCAACTTCTTCATTTTCAGTAGTGATCGTTTGCATCTCTTTAAAAATAGAAGGAGTAGGTTTAAAGTGAACATTTAAAATGATCTCTTCTCCATTACTGATCCCACCTAAGATCCCACCAGCATGATTACTAACAAAACCATTCGCACGAATTGGATCATTATTCAAAGATCCAAGATTTTGCGTACTTAAGACTCCATCACCTATCTCAACTGCTTTAACTGCATTTATGCCCATCATAGCATCAGCAAGTCTTGCATCAAGTTTATTATAGAGTGGTTCTCCTAAACCTACAGGTGTACCATGAATACGTACACGGGCAACTCCACCAACAGAATCATGATCATTTTTTGCCTTTAAAACTGCCTCTTTTTGAAGCTCTTCTTTTTGTGGATCCAGCGCATAGATGATACTTGAACGTGCATATTCATAATCAAAATTCTCAGCATTTACAGTGTGGATTGAAGCGATTCCACTCTCAATACGTACACCAACCTGAAGAAGCATTAACTTTGCAATAGCTCCTGCAGCCACACGTGCAGCTGTTTCACGCGCAGAACTTCTTCCGCCCCCTCTATAATCACGTAAACCATATTTATGAAAATAGGTAAAATCGGCATGTCCTGGACGAAATATATCTTTGATATTGCTATAGTCTTTAGATTTTTGATTTGTGTTATAAATCACCATTGCAATAGGTGTTCCCGTACTCTTACCCTCAAATACTCCACTAAGGATCTCTACTTGATCAGCTTCTTTTCTGGCTGTCTCAAACTCACTTTTACCAGGTTTACGTCTATCAAGTTCACTTTGAATATACGCTTCATCTATAAGTAATCCAGCAGGAACTCCATCAAGAATACAGCCCAGTGCTTTTCCATGTGATTCTCCAAAAGTGCTCATACATAATTTTGTACCAAAACTATTCATATCTATTTCCTACTCTTGTCCATTCTTTAATATTTTTACAGCAAGTTTTGCTGCCTCTTGCTGTGCTATTTTTTTACTTTTTCCAATAGCGCGAGCGTACTCTTTTCCTTCGATCAAAACAGCCAGTTCAAACTCTTTTTTATGATCTGGACCACGACTTGAGATCACTTTATATTCTGGGGTGATCCCAAAACGAGCTTGTGTAAGCTCTTGCAAAGTTGTTTTGTAATCTCTAAAAAGAGAGTTGAGGGATATATCTTTATAATTATTTTCTATAAGCTCTATCGCTATCTCTTCAACTTTTTTAAGTCCTGCTTCAAGGTAAATTGCACCCATAACTGCTTCAAAAGCGTTAGAGAGTAAAGAGGGCTTTTGCCTACCTCCGTTATTTTCTTCTGCATTTGAAAGATAGATATAGTGACCTAAATTAATAGCTTTTGCAAGTTTGTTAAAACCCTCTTCATTTACAAGTGAAGCACGGATTTTTGAGAGTTTCCCCTCATCTGATTTACGAAATTTTTGAAAAAGATACTCTCCAACAACTAAGTCAAGAACTGCATCTCCTAAGAACTCTAAGCGCTCATTATCGTAGGGCTGCTTATAACTTTTATGTGTCAGCGCTTCGATAAGGAGCTTTTTGTCTTCAAATTCGTAGCCTAAAGTTTTCTCCAAAACTTCTAGATCTTTGTCCATTTTATCCCTTACACGGCTCAGAGCATCTCTTTTGCACTCTGGGCTTCTTCGCGTGCTATTTTATCACACCTTTCGTTTTCCTCATGTCCGTTATGACCACGAACCCAAATAGCATGGATCTTATGAGTTTTAGAAACCTCTATATATTCTCTCCATAATTCAGGATTTTTTACTTTTTTAAAATCTCTAGCGATCCATGCACTAAGCCATTCATTTATCCCTTTCACTACATAAGACGAATCGGAAATAACCTCTACTTCACAAGGCTCTTTGAGTGCCTTTAAGCCCTCTATAACTCCCAAAAGCTCCATTCGATTATTAGTCGTATGCGCATCATTGCCTGAGACGATCTTTTCATGGTCTCCAAAACGTAAAATTGTTCCATATCCTCCAGGACCGGGATTGCCTAGTGCACTACCATCACTGAAAAGAGTTATTTTCTTCACTTATATCCTTATAATAATCTTTTACTACTTGAAAATCTATTCTTTGTGTATCGATCTTATGACAATTACTACAGCGATGAAAAGCAAAAGGGTAAACAGTTTTACAATGATCACATACATATTCAAAACTTAAGGTTGCATCTACCTTTTGCTGCAACTGGATCAAAATATCTAACTCAAAAAGAGAACTGTTTTTAGCAAGTAAGAGATCGCCTCTTGCAGAATAAAGCTCTTTTAAGAAGCCATTGCTCGCAATTATATCGAAATCAAGTGCTTGATTTGGAAGTGCCCATAAGATATCTATAAGAAGTTCGCTCCGTGAACAATCAAAATTTTTCCATGCACTTTTTGGATCTTTTTGAAAAAGATAGGCAAAGATCATATATGTCAAGCGATGGGAACGTTTATGGATCTCAAGCAAAGCTTGCACTTTTTGACTCTCATCTTGTTTAAAGTCATGAATGATCGAGAGAACCTCTATATAAGCTGTGTCAAGACTTACATCTATCTCCATCGCTTCTAAAGGCTCAAGCACCTCTTTTGCTTTTGTATATTCACGCATCTGCTCATAAATTAAAAATAGATATTGAAGAGCTTGAGGTGTACGGGGATTGTTTTTTAAGATCTCTAAAAAAACCTGTTTTGCGCGCTCTAAAAAACCTGCTTTATAGTAGGTTTTTCCAAGTGTTAAAAGAAGGTCTTTGATCTGTGAACTCTCCTCTTTTTTAACGAGTTCTGTATAGATCTCTATACTCTTTTCATACGCACCACTTTTATAGTAACTATTTGCCAGAAGCATCCAAATATTTGCAGAAACAGAACTTGTAGCTATCATATCACTTAAGGTATCATCTGCTCTATTTGCTTTAAACTGCTCTAAAAACTTATCTACATCTTTTGAGTCCTCTTTTGCTTTATAGCGTCCCCACCAATATGAGAAAAAGGTTATCACAAAAATGAGTGCAAAAAAGATAATGATTCCAAAGAGAGGGTCTCTAAACTCTATGAAAAAGGTATTCATTACTCATAAACCACTAAAGCATAATCATCTTTTAATTGGTAAAACCTACATTGTGATGTAAGCTCAATATCTTTGAGTTTTGCAAGGTGGATCAGAGAGTTTTTTCCAACAACTATTCCATTTTCTTTAAAAAACTTTTTGAGATTGACAAACTTTATATCTTCGACATACTTGTACTCAAACTCCTTATGTAAACGCATCTTGTCATATGAGAACACATGTTCATTAATATGCAGTTGATCTGAAGCATACTTAATAGGCAAGTAACCTGAGAGATCTGTGAGGATCTCTTCGACATAAAGATATTTCTCTGGAAGTGTATGTTTTTTTACAAAAAGATATTTGTTGTTGAGTTTGAGAGTAGGTGTATTTTTCCAATATTTGTAAGCGGGGTTTGAGATCCCAAGTTTTTTGTAGACCTCTCGATAGAGCCAAAAAGAGTTAAGCGTATTTGGTAAATGCGACATCTTTTTAGCCCCTCCTTTAAAAAATAATCTATAATAGATTATAGTACTCTTTTTTAAAGAGTAGCTTTAAAAAGTAGCTACAACCCATTTTGTAATGAAATATCCCCCTATTACCAACCAAGCAAACATCAAACCTGCTGTATAGAGTGGTGCAAGTCCTAAGCCCTTAAATTTGGCAAAACGAGTTCCCATTCCAAGCGCTGTCATCGCCATTGTAAGTAAAAATGTATCTACTTCATTGATTATATTTACAATATTTACAGGTACGATCTCTAAAGAGTTAAACCCTGCTACACCAATAAAATAAACTGCAAACCAAGGGATCACTAAACCTACTTTACCAGCTTCACCACCCTCTTTACGCGCCGTATAAGAGAGATAAAAACCAAGAAGAATAAGCATAGGAGCGATCATAATTACACGCGTCATTTTTACAATCACTGCGGCATTTGCGGCTTCGGCGTCAAGTCCTGGAACTGATGCTGGTACTGCTACAACCTGTGCAACTTCATGAATTGTTCCCCCTACATAGATCCCAAATTCACGCGCACTCATATCTAAAATACCGGTTGTATAAAGCACAGGGTACAAAAACATTGCAATTGTTCCAAAAAGTACAACCATAGAAACAGCAACTGCTGTTTTATGCTCTTGCGCCTTTAAAACAGGTTCAGTAGCTAAAACTGCAGCTGCGCCACATACAGATGCTCCTGAAGCACTTAGCATGGAAGTATCTCTATCCATTTTAAAGAACTTGATCCCTGCATACGTTCCCAAAACAAAAGTTGTAGAGAGCATAATAAGAGAGACCATAAAACCATCAATTCCCACTTCTGCTATCTGTTGAAAAGTGATGCGAAAACCATAAAATACTATGGCAAAACGTAAGATCTTTTTAGCTGAAAAAGTGATTCCACTCTCCCATGCTGATGGGATCTTATTATGTAGCGTATTTGCATAAAATATACCGATAACTATACCTACAACTAAAGGGGAGATCCCTAGTGCACTTACTGCTTGTAGTTGTGCTATCATCGTAGCGGCTGCGGCAAAAATTGCTACAAAAAATATACCGCTTAAGGTGTCTTTTCTCTTCTCTTTTGAAAATGGCAACATAAACTCCTTATTAAATCATGGCGCAATTATAGCATAAGCGATGAAGCGAATATGAAAAGCAAAAGCTCTTATTTGGAGGGGTTTGAAAGTTTTTTGGGAGAACTTAGATACAAAAAGTATCTAAGTTTGGCAATGATTATCTATTTTGCAGCGCGTACAATATCTGCACGAGGATAGATAAAAGTAGAGTCTCTATACACTACTATTTTATCTTCATGCCCAATTGCGTAAGCACGAATAACAATAGGGATAACGGTATCGTGTCTCTCATCATCTACAAGCATATCTGTTGTTTGAAGTACAACAATTTTTTTCTTTTTAATTCCAGGTACAGCACTAAAAGGTCCATTAGGTTTTGCGATAACAAGCTCACCTTTCATACCCTCTGGCAATGTCACATCAAAGTAATACTTATGTTTTTCATTTTCTGTATTTTGTAAAAGGAACTCATACGCATTTTCAACCTGTACTTTTCCATCAGGAAGTCTCTCAACCGAATAGAGACGATTCTCTTTGTTGATATTTAAAAGCATATGCTCTTTTGTGCTTCCCATCATTCCAAGAATAATACTAATAATAACGATAAGCCCGATATACGCAAGCACTTTTGTACGGAAAAGTTGTGTTTTTCCTTTTTGATCTATGATCTCATAATCACTTGACCATGTTACAAGAGACTCTTTACCTAGTTTACCCATTACTGTAGTACAAGCATCAACACACTCAAGACAGTTGATACACTCTAGTTGCAAGCCTTTACGAATATCAATATGTGTAGGACAAACAGTTACACAGCTTTCACAGGCTGTACACTCAGCTGCAGGTTGTACTGCTTGCAGATCTTTTTGTTTTGTAAACTGTTTCTTTTTATTGTCATCGTAAATATCCCCTCCACGATGCGGATCATAAATAGCCATAACTGTATGGTCATCATAAAGAACTGACTGAATTCTTGAATATGGACAAACGTAGATACAGAAGTTCTCTTTTAACATCACCACATCATAGATCAAAAATGCCGCAATTCCGATAACAAAACCAAGAAGGGTAAGGTGTTCCATCGGGTTAGCTAAGTAAGCAAAAAAATCTTCTGGTGGAACAAAAAACCACATAAAGTTTGCTGCTGCTACAAAAGAGAGAACAGACCACATCGTGATTGCAATCACTTTTTTGACTTTATTCTCTGGTTTTGACATATCTGGTTCTTGCTGTTTGTTTTTAATACGTTTGCGTAAACCAAGTATTTTTGTTTCGATAAGATCGCGATAGATCACACGAAAAACTGTTTGTGGACATACCCATCCACAAAAAACACGTCCACCCATAACCGTCATACCAAAAATTCCTAAGAACATTATCATTAGTAAAAATGGCATAAGGTAAAGCTCTTGCATATCGAACTGAATAAATGCAAGATGCAACTTCATTTTGTCAAAACTTAATAAAAAGAGATGATTTCCATCTACTGTAATCCATGGTAAAATCAAGATAAAAGCAGTCATTACTGCATAAAGATAATATCTTTTAATTCTCCAAGGTGTTGGTATCTCTATACCTTTGTTTTCTGTACTCATATTTTAACCTCTTCTTTTTCATTAGGACATAAGATCCTATTTATAACTTCTTCCTCAGCATTTTGAGGTGTTTGCAGCACAAGTGAACCAAACGCAAGTTCTTTGAGTTCGCGAGATTCTATATAATCTTTGAGTGAACTTCTGCTCACCCCTAAAAGACGAGCCATTTCACTCACACTTTTTTTCTCTTTTAGGAAGCCTATTATTTCATTAATATACTTATCAAACTTTGAAGAGGATCTACTCCCCTTTGGTCTGCCTATAACTTTTTTAGAAACATTTTGTATCGTTTGACGTACTTGGTCCATAAGTCCAAGCAGTAACATACCGTTACTTTGTTGCGTCATGATTACCGATTGTTTTATAAAATGCACCGTATAATTGTTTTTAAGCAAACACGAAAACATCTGAATAAGATCTTCCATATTTGTACTAAGGACCCACACGTCATAAACTAAAAGTGTCGTATCTGGCTTACTCTGAAAGTAGCTTGTAACTTCATCTCTTTGTTCTAGACGTTTATTTCGTGATTTCTGATCAATAAACTCGTCATCAATACTCAGTTCATTTGCTAAAGCGTATGCGTTGACAGCTTGCAATTGCTCATGAACAGTATCAAAAAGTTTATCAGGACGAATGTAAGCTACTACCATTTAACGATTAAACCCTTCTTTATTTTTAGTTTCATCGTCATTATAGGATATTTTGACGTAATAAGTCAATAGTTTATATATTTTTTACGTCATTTTAGAAAGATGTTTCACACGCAAAGCGTATGAAACTTTATAATACTACCAACCAATAGTAAGCTGTGCAGTATAACGGCGGTCTGAGATATTTGCTGATCCTGTTCCAATCTCTTCTTCATAAGTTGCAAAATTGAATTTAAACAAAGCTAGATCAAGATTTATACCAGCTGTGTATGCCCCTTGATAGATACCTGCATTTAGTGTCGTAGCAAAAAGTGCAGTATCTAAAAGTGTTGCACTCACCCCAAAACGAAATCGTTTAATCATATCTGATTCTTCATAATCACTATAGAGTATCTTATCTGTTGTACTAAAGTTATATACACGTGTTTCATATGCATTAAAGAGATCTACATAATCTACCCCTATGACCAATTTATTCACAAAACTCACATCAGGCGTTACAGATGCTCCGACATTTACTGTCATCGGTTGTCGCCCGTAGGCATCATCCATTTTCATTGAACCTATATTTAATATACTTAGTCCAAATGTAGGCTTCCAAAAGCTTTGTGCAAAAGGGTGGTAGTTCACTCCTAAGTCTACTCCAAAACCTGAAGACTCTTTTTCGTATTTGTCTTGAAGAGTATCTATGAGTTTATTGTCTTCATCTTCATCAAGAAGCTCACTCACGCCTAAGACTCCCTCATATGATACTTGCGAAATATATTTGACACCAAGCCCTAGATCAAAACGACCTATTTGTGTATCGTAGGGTTTGGCAACACCAAAAACCACACCACCATAAACTCGTGAAGATGTTTGTAAAAGTCCACCATTTGCACTCCCTTGTGCATGCGACATAAAGTTAAAGTCAGCTGCTGCTAACAAACCTATACTCCACGAAAAGAGATCTGAGTTTTTTGACAAAGATGTATAGTTGTCTACTCCTATATGAAAATGCTCCCCAGAATACTTCTTTAAAACATTTGCAACCTCAGCATCTTCCTCTGTATCGATAGCATCTTGCAAATCTGTCATAAAATCTTGTGCACTTTTACTCGCTGAGATCCCAAGTCCTAAAACATCTACAACAAATCCATGCTCTTTTTTAATGTTTGCAAGACCTGCTGGGTTTGAAAAAACAGAACTAGCATAAGATCCAATAGCGATATTAGTACCACCCATTCCCATAATACGAGGATCTTTATAAAGATAAGCATGTTCTGCATACATAGCCATGAGAGATGTAGATGCTCCAAGTAACGATAAAGATATAAACTTTTTCATTCTCTTTCCTTAATTGTTTTTATTGATATACTCTATTACTTGTGTAACAGTAATCTCTTGTGAAAGGTTTGCTGAACAAGCCCCACCCCCATAATAGTAACCACCAAGTAGATCACATTTAAACTCATCAATATCCCTTTGCATATCATCAGTTGCTACAGTACTTACAGCCTCTATACCATCATTAAAAGCACTTACCATAAATGTCTCTGTACTTAACTCATCTGCCGCTGTTGCCTCATTAAGAGGGCATACATGGTATGTATATGGATCATAATTTTGTGCACTTTTATCTTCAACTCTTGTAGCAAAATCATCTGTAGTACAATACCCATTGGTAATAACTGTATGTTTCAAAGCTCCATCTGTACTTAAGAGATGTTCAAACTCTTGTGCATCAACAAAAACAGAGATACTTTCATAACCTACTCCATTTGCAAATACCACTTCTCCTCTTGGTAGTACACTACACTCCAAGCTATTTAGTGTAGCATCAAATGCATACTCCATAGCACATGCAAGTGATTGAAGTTTTGCATCATTCTCTAAAGTATTTCCAAAACTCTCTATATCTCCCGCCATATAACTTATTGTATTTGCTGCTTGCATCACTTGCGTTAAACCAAAATATAAACATGCATCTTGCTGTGAACTGCTTAGATCATAAGACAAACAGTTTGGAACTACATTTTGAAAATAGTTTGCTGATTTTCTTAGATCTTGCAAAGAGGAAGTACTACTTCTCTCCCCTACACTTTGAACAAAAGACGCAAAAGCATCAAAGTCATTTTCTACTGCTGTTGCATCTGCAATAACACGAATAAGATCTGCTAGCCCTAAACCTGCTTTTTGCATATATGCAGCTGCTAGTGCCATATATTCTTCCTCTGTACTCGCATCTTCTTCAAGTTCTCGAATCACTGCTGTATAATTTCCTGCGTCAAGGTCCTGTTGTATTTGTACTTGTTGCTCTGCCTCATCATCCCCACACCCGTGCAACACCAAAATCGAGATTGCAAATAAGCTATAGACAAACTTTTTCACTTCTACCACCTTTAATTTTTAGTTATAACTATTATAATCCAATTCTTAATCTATTAAACTTAATCTCCTAGACACAAAATTGCTTAAAAGCCTTTTTTATGCTCCTCTTTGCTACAATCTTTTTTTATATTTTTTGCTAAAAGACTCGCTATGACAACAAAAGACTATATCTTAGACACTATCAAAAAACGTCCACTCATTATTGATGGAGCGATGGGTACACAACTCCAACAACGTGAAGATAAGATCCCAGAATCTGCATGGGAAGGAAATGAAGGGTGTAATGAATTGCTCAATGTCACCTGCCCTGAAGTGTTAAGTGATATATTTCATGCGTATCTAACAGCAGGTGCTGATCTTATCACCACCAACACCTTTGGCTCGTTCTCTTGGGTATTAGATGAATACGATCTTGGTTCACGTGCGTATGAACTTACAAAAGTGGGAGCAGAACTTGTCAAACGTGAATGTGAAAAGTTTTCTACACCAGAACATCCTCGCTTCTGTTTAGGGTCTATCGGTCCTGGAACAAAACTCCCCTCTTTAGGACATATACACTACGATGAGATGTTTGAAGGTTATACTGAGTGTGCCTTAGCACTTATCGATGGAGGAGTCGATATTTTTTTACTTGAGACCTGTCAAGATCCCCTCCAGATCAAAGCAGCACTCCATGCCTGCGAAGAAGCAAATACCCAAAGAAACACAGAGATCCCTATCATGGTCTCTGTAACCATTGAGCTTAGTGGAACTATGCTTATAGGAACAGATGCTTCTACCATCACAACCATTCTTGAGCCTTTTGATATTCTCTCACTTGGTTTTAACTGTGGGACAGGTCCCCAGCAGGTTGAAAAACATGTCAAAACACTCTCTGAACTTTGGCATAAACCTATCTCTGTTCATGCAAACGCAGGTCTACCACAAAATCGCGGGGGATATACTTATTACCCTATGGGACCTGGGGAGTTTGCAGATCGCCAAGAGAACTTTTTAAATTATGATGGAGTTAGTTTTTTGGGTGGATGTTGCGGAACGACACCACAACATATTCGTGCCTTAGTAGATCAAGTAAGTTCAATCACACCAAAAAAACCAAGTGGCACACAGGTAAACTCTCTAGCTTCGCTCTTTGGTAGTATTCCGCTCATGCAAGAGCCTGCTCCACTCCTTGTAGGTGAACGCAGTAATGCAACAGGTTCTAAAGCCTTTCGTGAATTGCTTTTAGCAGAAGATTATGAGGGAACCTTGAGTGTAGGACAACAGCAAGTACGCGTAGGTGCACATGTTCTTGATGTTAGTGTCGGTTTTGCAGGGCGTGATGAAACAAAAGATATGCAAGAGGTGATGCACCGTTACGCACAGAAGATCTCTCTGCCTCTTATGCCTGATTCTACACAAACAAAAGGGCTTGAAACTGCCTTAAAACTTATAGGTGGTAAAGCGATTATCAACTCTGTAAATCTCGAAGATGGTATAGAAAAATTTGATGCTGTTTGTGCTTTAGCAAAGAAGTTTGGTGCTGCTCTTGTCTGTCTTACTATTGATGAAGAGGGGATGGCAAAAACTGTAGAGAAAAAACTCGAAATTGCCCAACGTATTATAGACCTTGCTACTTCTCGTCATGGGATCAAAAAAGAAGACCTTGTTTTTGATGTACTCACCTTTACTCTAGGAAGTGGCGATGAGGAGTATTTTAATGCAGGGATCAATACTATAGAAGCGATCAGAGAACTACGAAAACGCCATCCAGAGGTTGGAGCTATCTTAGGGCTTTCTAATATTTCATTTGGTCTTGATAAAGATGCAAGACCCTATCTTAACTCAATGTTTTTACATCACTGTATCGAAGCAGGACTCACTTCAGTAATTATCAATGTACAACATGTGATCCCGATCAATAAAATAAGCAAAGAGGACCAAGAGATCTGTGATGACCTTATCTTTCATCGCAAAGAGGGGGGAACAGCTCTTTTTGCCTTTATAGATCATTTTAGCAAAAAAGAGGCTGTTGATAATAGTGCAATTGATGAAGCCTACCTAGCAATGAGTGATGAAGAGAAGATCAAAAAGCTTCTTATGGATGGTGATAAAGAGCGTATGATCCCTCTTGTTGAAGAGGCACGCCATACAATAGCTCCAGAGAAAATAGTAAATGAGATCCTTATTGATGCTATGAAGGTAGTTGGGGAACTTTTTGGAAGTGGACAGATGCAACTTCCTTTTGTACTTCAAAGTGCCGAAACTATGAAAAAAACAGTTGATCATCTCCAACCTTATCTGCCAAAAGTGGAGAAAAAAGTTGATACCACTTTGATCCTTGGAACCGTAAAAGGAGATGTACATGATGTTGGAAAAAACCTTGTTGATATTATTCTCTCCAATAACGGCTTTAAAGTTATCAATCTTGGGATCAAAGTAGATATAGAAGAGTTTATCACAACGCTTAAAGACTCAAATGCACAGGCGATAGGGATGAGCGGTCTTTTGGTTAAATCTACACAGGTGATGAAAGAGAATCTTGAAGCACTTAAAGAGGCTCAAATAGATATTCCTATTCTCTTAGGTGGAGCTGCTCTAACACGCACCTTTATCGATGATTTTTGTCGTCCATTTTACGATGGAGCTATCTTTTACTGTAAAGATGCTTTTGATGGGGTTACAGCTATGAGTCGTATTGAAAAAGGTAATTTTGATACGAATCTGCACGCGACACTAAAAGAGGAAAATACAGATCAAAAAAAAGAGGAAATCATTATTCCCCCTTTTGAAGAGCTAAAGATGCCAAATCGAGAGATAAAAGTTCCTACTCCTCCATTTTGGGGAAGACGTGAACTTAAACTCACCCAACAGCAAGTAGAGATGGCTTTTGAATGGATCAATCATAAGATCTTATTTAAGTCACGTTGGGGTTATAACTCTAAAGGGATGAGTAAAGAGGTATATCAAAAGCAACTTGATACAGTAGTATGGCCTGCTTATGAGAAACTCAAACGTCGCTTTTTAGATGAAAAACTTTTTGAACCAACTATTATTTATGGTTATTGGCCTTGTAGAAGTGATGACAATACTCTTCTTATTTTTGATGAAAGCGAAGGGTATCATACAGATTCCCAAGTGAATAAAGAAGCGCTAGAACATGTTATAGGAAGAGCTAAAGAGCAGTTTTCTTTCCCTCGTCAAAGAAAGCAACCTCATCGTGCATTAAGTGATTTCTTTCATAGAGATCGCCATGACGTAGTTGCTCTTAGCTGTGTAAGTGCTGGAGCGAAGCTCAGTGAAATTGAAAAAGAGATCTACGGTAGGGGCGACTATACAGAATACTATCAGTTTCATGGTCTTGGTGTGGAACTCGCTGAAGCCTTAGCTGAGATAGCTCACAAACAGATCCGTCTAGATCTTGGGATCTCAGAGGGGGAAGGGGCTACACTTGCAGATGTACAGATGAATAAATATCAAGGAAGTCGCTACTCTTTTGGATATGCTGCATGTCCTGATTTGGAACTCAATCGTCCTCTTTTTAATCTTTTAAAACCTGAAGAGTTTGGAATACAACTCAGTGAAACTTTCCAGATCCATCCAGAGCAGTCCACTTCTGCTCTTATAGTGTATCATCCAAATGCAAGCTACTATAATGTGTAAAGCTTATCTTCGATGTCTATAACTAAGGGCTTCAAAGAGATGCTCTTTTGTAATCTCATAACTTTGTTCTAGATCTGCTATAGTACGTGCCACTTTTTTAACTTTTTTAATACCTCTAAAAGAGAGCTTATAACGCTCTATAGCTTTTTGTAAGATCTCTTCTGCATCTTCTCGTAAAGAGCAATACTCTTCAACATCCGCATCATTGAGCTTAGCGTTAAAACTCTCTTGCCCTCTTTGTTTTGCAAAAATATTTGCTTCAAGCACTTTTTTGTGCAACTCTTTAGAAGAGAAACTTACCGTATCATCTTTAGTACTTTCCTGCATTACAACCATAAGGTCTATTCGGTCTAAAAAAGGATCAGAGAGTCGACTCTTATAGCGCTGGATCTCTGCTTCATTACAACGACATTCGAGATCTTTAGCTAAAAGATTACCGCATGGGCATGGGTTCATCGCCCCTACAAATAAAAAATCACTCGGATACTCCACTTTTGCATTCACACGTGATATACGAATACGATTATCTTGCATAGGCTCTCTTAGTGCTTCAAGCACAGGTTTTGAAAAATGTGGTAATTCATCGAAAAATAAAATACTTTTATGTGCCAAACCAACTTCTCCAATCATTGCCCTATGAGAGCCTCCTCCAAAAATACTTGCGGCAGTTGCAGTATGGTGAGGGGCACGAAAGTTTCTGCAAGGAAGAAAGTCTGGTTCCTTCATCTCTAAAGCATCTAATTTTGCAAGCTCTAAAAGCTCTTGATGACTTAAGGCTGGCAATATATATTGCATTCTCTTTGCAATCATGCTCTTCCCACATCCTGGACTTCCTTCAAAAAGTATATTGTGAAAACCTGCCGCTGCTATAAGTGCTGCTCGTTTGGCTATCTCTTGCCCTCTAACATCTATAAAATCCTCCTCATACTCTTTGCGATAATAGTACTTTACTCCCTCTAATTCATAAAAAGGATATTCAAAACTCTCTTTTTCTACTGCTCTAGGTCTTTGTGTTTGATCTGCTTGAAAAAAGTCAATCGCTTCTTGTAAATTTTCTACACCATAAAACTCAATATTTGGAATTTTTGAGAGTTTATTTGTTGCACTAGAGGGGACAAGAACTTTTTTTATCTTCTGTTGTTTTGCAAGAGAGAGAATAAGTGGATAGATATAGATATTTTCTTTGATCTTACCATCTAAACCTAACTCTCCAAATACAAACCATTCGTTAAGTTCTAGGTCTGAATTCTCAAGAGCTATTAACAAAGCTATACTCAGATCAAAATGACTCCCCTCTTTTTTAAGATCACTAGGGGAGAGATTGATCGTTATACGTTTTGGTGGGAATGAAAAGTTATTACTTAGTAGTGCAGATTTAACACGCTCTTTAGCTTCATTGATCGAAGCTGATGCTATACCAACAATAGAGAAAGAGGGAAGCCCTTTTGTAAGTGTAACTTCAACATCAACTACCTTTGCTTCGATCCCTTCATATGTAGCACATAGTACAGTTTTCATAGAACACACCCTCTTTAGTAAGATAGAGCAATTATAGTTAAAAAATATGAATGATAATTATTTTATGACAAAATGAAAGATTTTTGTAAGTTTTTAGATTATTGTATGGATAAAAATATAGCATCTTTAAAGTTTTCTCTTGCAAAAAGGTTATACCATCTCTGCAAGAGATTAAACTAGAGATCACTTAGACCTTTACTAAACTAACTATTAAAATACACCAGAGATAGATTTAGCAAGAGCTTTTTCAAGTGCTGGTTGCGCTTCTTCATACTCTAAGTTTACTTGATTAGCTGTACTTACTATACGTGTGCGATATGTTTTCCAGTTGATTTTTCCACCATATGCTCTTTGGTTTACATTTGTTACAGTACCTTGCTTATAGTTGGCATGTTGTGATTGTTCAACAATTTCACCCTCTAAAGGTCTCTCACGAATCTGTAAGTCAGTTACCATTACATAAAGTACATCTTCAACTAAAGCATCTCCTATAAATCCTGCTGCTGCACCTAAAAGTCCAGCACCTACACTTGTACCAACATCTTTAGTTACTACAGCCGCTGTTCCTCCAGCAAGAATAGCACCTTCAGCACCTGATCTATATCCTGATTTTAATAAGTCAGTAGCTTCTCTTAGATCACTTTTACCAACTTTTAAGATGTTTCCTTGAAGCATATATGTAGCTTCTTTAGGATTTTCAGTAATTCTATATCCACGATTACGAAATGCCTGCTTAATAGGCTCTACAACATTTACATCTTTATCAGAAGTATTTCTCATATCAAAAAATACAACTTTATCCTCTGGGCTTACAGGCTCTAAAAATATAGTATCAGACATTTTAGTTTGTATCTCTAAGTCGCTTTTTTTGATAGCTGTATTCATAGCGGTACAACCACTAAAGTTAAAACTAATAAGCAATAATGTACCTATAGCTAATGAAGAAGTGATAGACTGAAATCTATTCATTTTTATTCCTTGATGTTAAAATTGGAATATTTTATCTACTTTGATCTTTAGGAAGCCTGATGTTATAACAAAATTTAGCAGATTATTTAAATTTAACAAAAATATTTCTTTTTGTAACGTTTTAGATCAAAATAATATAGAAGAAATTTTATGAATCGAAGGTTTTAGCGACTTTTTTTATCTCGCTGAAGTTTTTTATACTCTTTTTCAAATTTTTTTCTTCGAGAATAGGAGAGTTTATCAATAAATAAAATACCATTGAGATGATCCATCTCATGTTGCAAAGCAATACTTAACAAACCATCAGCTTGAAGTGTAGATATATTTCCATCTCTATCTTGATACTCTAATTCTAAACTCTCAAAGCGTTCTACATCTTCATAAAAACCTGGAACACTTAAGCATCCTTCTTGATAGCTAGAAGTTCCCTCTTTTGAAATAATTTTTGGGTTTATAATCTCAAGTAGGTTCTCTTTTGGCTGTTCCCCATCTTCATTTGGAATATTTAAAATAAGAACCTGAAGTGGATACGCAACTTGAATCGCAGCAAGCCCTATCCCATTTGAATCTATCATCACTTCATACATTGCATCCAAGAGCTTATGGAGTGATGTATCAAAACTTTCAACTCTTTGAGATTTCTCTCTTAATCTTTTGTCTGGATACTCTACTATCTGCAACATACTTTATCTACTTTCCTCTTTTTGCGTTGTAAGAAGAGATACAGCATAATCAGTATTTGCTTTTGCGTATGCTTTTTCTATACCATCAAGAGCACCTACGACTATCTCTTCAACAGAGAACTCTTTTACAACTTCTGTTATGCCTATAGAGATCTTAAGCTGAATCTCTCTATCTGCTAAGAAAAAGTTTGAATTTGAGACAAGTTCACAAAGACGATCACTTGCCTTTTTAGCACTTTCTATATCAGTATGCTTTAAAAGCATAGAAAAAATACCATTTCCATAATGTGCAACAGTATCGCTACGACGAGATGTTTTGAGTAAAAGACGTGCTATTGTTCGAGTCATCAAAACTATCGCTTTTTCATTTGCAACACTTTTTTTCAGCCCACGGTCAAGCTCTATCATGATAAGTGAACTTTTATGTTTAAACTCTTTGATAAGACCTATCTCTTGCTCTATTTTAGTAAGTAAAAAACGTTTATTGTAAACACCAAATTTATTATCAAAAATCGTTTCACTCTCTACAGATTTTACGATCTCAGCTGTTTCATCATAAAGACTACGCATTTGTGTGCTTTGATTTTTCAAAATTCCATTGAGTTTTACAATATCGTTTTCTAGAGATTTTGTGATCCCCATTGTTCCTTGTGGATCAAGATCTTCTTTGAGTTCCTCTTTTCTTTTTTCTAAAATTTTAGTCATTAAAGAGATATTCTTGTATAAACTTGCAGTAACACCTAAAATATTTTTGACTGAAGAGAAACCTTTTTTAAGTGTTTGTTCAAGAACAATTGTATTTTCCTCTTCGTTACCCTCTTCAAGTTCGAGCATAGCATGGATCTGTTTACGTAGAAGCTCACTTTTATCTTCTAAAAGACGATCGAAATACAAAGAGAAGTTATTTGGTGTAGGGGGAAGGTTATCTTTAATTAAGGCGTTGAGAACCTCTTTAGCGTAGATCTCAACATCACTGGTTGGTTCAGACATATCTAAACCAGCACTAGGAAGTTGCTGTTCAACTGCATCTACCGATACATCGCGTATATCACGACGTTTTCTACTTCTTAGTGCTCCAGCCATCTCTTTTTCCTACTCTTTTTCGTTCTTTACTAAAACCTCATCTATGAGTCCGTACTCTACACACTCTTTAGCACTCATAAAGTTATCACGATCTGTATCTTTTTCCACTTTTTTTACGCTTTGACCACTATTTTGCGCAAGGATCTCATTGAGTTCTTTTTTCATACGTAAAATCTCTTCAGCCTGAATTGCGATATCAGTTGCCTGACCTTGTGCACCACCTAAAGGTTGATGGATCATAATACGAGCATGAGGGAGTGCATAACGCTTCCCTTTTTCTCCGCTAGAGAGTAAAAAAGCACCCATAGAAGCAGCTTGTCCTACACAAATTGTTGCTACATGGGGACGAATATAGTTCATCGTATCATAAATAGCCATTCCTGCGGTTACTACCCCTCCTGGTGAGTTGATATAAAAGTAGATATCTTTTTCAGGATCTTCGGCTTCCAAGAAAAGAAACTGAGCAACGATCGTTGATGCAACGGCATCATTTACCTCACCGCTTAGCATAACAATTCTATCTTTTAAAAGACGTGAGTAGATATCATACGATCGCTCACCACGCCCTGTCTTTTCAACTACATAAGGGATATAACTCATACTACGCCTCTTTTATTTTTGCATTTAGAAGTTTGCTAAGTACTTTATCTTCTACCATTGACATCTGAATTGCTGGGATATAACCCGCTTTTTTATACTGCTCATACGCAGCTTGTGGATCTTGTCCCATCTGCATAGCTTCAAAGTAGATTGTTTGCATCACTTCTTGCTCTTCTACTTTTACCTCTTCAGCTTGTGCTAATGCATCAATAATAAATGTAGCTTTTACACTTCTTACAGCATCATCACGGAATGTTTCGCGAAGCTCTTTAAGTTTATCTTCACTCTCTTGAAGCTCTTTGATCTCCTCTTCACTCATCTCTCTTGCTTTTTGATTAAGAGCCATATCGATCTCTTGTTCTACAACAAATTCTGGAAGATCAAAGTTATATTCAGTCACAAAAGTTTCTAAAAGAGCAGGTTTTAATTCATCATTATAAAGTTTAGAAAGCTCTTCATTTTCCATCTGAATTTTTACTTGTTCTTTGAGTTTTACAAGATCTGCATCCTCTTGACCTGGAAGCATTTTCTTTGCAAGTTCATCATCGATAACAACTTCACCCTTTGTTTGGATAGCTTTTACAGTTACTTTAAACTCTGCATCTTTTCCTGCAAGTTTTTCACCGCCATAGTTTTCTGGGAAAGTTACTTTAATAACTTTCTCTTCCCCTTTTTTCATACCGATCACTTGATCTTCAAAACCAGGGATAAATTGTCCTGAACCTAAACGAAGTGAAAAATCTTGTGCAGCTCCACCCTCAAAAAGTTCACCATCAACTGAACCTTCAAAATCGATAAGAGCAGTATCACCATCTACAAGAGCTCTATCCTCTTCAACATCCACAAATGGAGCTTGTGCTTGTGCAAGTTCTTTAATTCTCTCTTCTACTGTTTCATCTGTAATTGCAGGTTTTTCAAACTCTTTTACTAATGTTGCATATTCTCCAAGCTCTATAGTAGGTCTTGTAGCAACTTTTACAGTCACTTCGATCTTCTCATCACTTTTATCAAACTGAGAAATATTTGGCTCACCGATAAGTGCCTCATTTGCGATCTCTAACTCTTCAAGACCCTTGTTAAGAACTTCACGAAGTGCTTCAGCTTCAGCATCTTGTACAAGTCTCTCTCCATACTGCTTCTTAATGATAGCTACAGGAACTTTTCCTTTACGAAACCCTTGTACATTCGCAGTTTTGCTTAACTGCTTTGCAATTTTTTCTAAGTTTGCATCGACCACTTCTTTAAGAATCACCGCTTGAATCTCAGCGTTTGCACCATTAATTTTGTTTGATTTGATTTCCATCAATTTCCTTTACATAAGTTTCATTGTCAATTTTAGTGTAAGACTATTATTTTTGGCAATAATAGCGAAAATGTGCTTTTAAGTATCTTTAAACTCATTTTTACACAACTTAGGTTTAAAATTTAAAAGTAAGATCCATCCTACAGCAACATCTATCATTACATCAGCGAAGTTAAATACTGCAAAGTCAAAGCCACAGTGCCAATACACCATATCGACTACACCGCCATGGATAAATCTATCATAAATATTTGAAACTGCTCCACCAAGTAAGATCCCAACTGGCAATGCATAACAGATCTTCTTTAGAAAGAGAACATAAGCCAAAACAGCGATAACAATCAAGATCTGTATATATTTCAGCCACTCCTCTAAAAAAGCAAACATAGAAAAAGCAACACCCTTGTTGTATACAAGGATCAGATCGATACACTCTGTGTAATAGCGAAAACCTTCAACAAAAAGTGTTTTGATATTTTGATCTATGATGAAAATACCTGCCATACTAAAAAATATGACAATACATAGTTTTAAGAAATACTTATCCATTGAGAGCTTTTTCAAAATAATCTACAACACCATCTATACTATTTTCAATTTTTTTCACCTCTTTTGCTTCAAGTAAAATACGCAGTTTATTCTCCGTTCCAGAATAACGAATGAGAACACGGATCTCTTGAGCTTCTAGCTTCTGTACAAGTTCATCGTAAGCTACTAACTCCTCTAATGGTGTTTTCTTCTTTACATGAATATTAACAAGTGTTTGTGGGTATAAGCTAAAAGGACGAAGAGCTTGAGAAGCTTTTTTCTTACTTTGTAGTACCAATGCAAGTGTCTGCAATGCAGTTACCAAACCATCTCCTGTTTTTGCGAAGTCATGCATGATCACATGTCCACTTTGTTCTCCTCCAAAGTTTATCGCCTCTTGCTTCATGATCTCTAAAACATTTTTGTCCCCAACATCAGATCTGTAAAGCTTTAAAGCATTGAGTTTCATATACTCCTCTAAACCTAAATTACTCATCACCGTAGCAACAATACCTTCCCCTTTGAGTACACCTTGCTCTTTCATATAAATACCTAAAGCTCCAAGAAGCTGATCTCCATCAATGATCTCACCTTTTTCATCGACCACAACAAGTCTATCTGCATCTCCGTCTAAAGCGATTCCAAGATCTGCGCGGTATCGCACAACTGCTTCACAAAGGTCTTTGGTGTGTAGTGCTCCACAAGCATCATTAATATTAAAACCATCAGGTTTGTCATGTAAAACAATAACATCAGCTCCAAGCTCTTCAAATACTGTTGGACCCACTTTATATGCAGCACCATTTGCAGTATCTAACACAATACGAATACCCTGAAGTGAAAGTTCACGAGGAAAAGAGTTCTTAAGTTGCACAATATAACGCCCTATTACATCATCGATCCGCTTTGCTTTTCCTATCATTTTTGAAGTTGCTTGCAAACTTTGGAGTAACTCCTCGTTTGCATAAATATTTTCTATCTCCTCTTCAACTTCATGAGAGAGCTTATCTCCGTGTGCATCAAAAAATTTTATTCCATTATCTTCATAAGAGTTGTGTGAAGCACTAATCATGATCCCTGCATCACAACGCATATTTTCTGTTAAAAATGCGATAGCAGGTGTTGGCATTGGTCCAATCTGAATCACATCATAGCCAATAGCAGTTAAACCGCTTACAATGGCATTTTCGATCATATAACCACTACGTCGGGTATCTTTTCCAACTAAAATTTTATTTGTTGTAGCATGCGATTTAAAATAGATTCCTGCTGCCATTGCTATTTTCATCGCTAATTCAGCAGTTAAAAAGGAGCCAGCTTTACCTCGTACACCATCAGTTCCGAATAATTTCATCAAATTTTGTTTCCATAGTAAAGTAATTCTAGGTATTCTAACATATATTCTTCTTCTTTAACTTAATTTTAATTCTTTTTAAGCTAAAATTGCGCACTAAATTTATATGAGAAGGACTCATTACATGGCAAATCACAAGTCATCAATTAAGAGAATTCGCCAAACTATCGTTCGTACAGAGCGTAATCGTTTTTACAGAACTCGTCTTAAAAATATCGTAAAGGATGTTACTTCAGCTGTTGAAGCAGGGAACAAAGAAGATGCAACAACAGCATTCAAAGTAGCTAACAAACAAATTCATAAATTTGTAAGCAAAGGTATCCTCAAAAAAGGTACTGCAGCAAGAAAAATCAGCCGTCTACATAAATCTGTAAACGCTCTTTAATCAAGGCTATACAAATATGTTAGCTGATAAACTTACACCGTTTATCAATCGCTATAATGAGCTTAGCGAACTGCTAAGCTCACCTGAAATCACCTCTGACATCAAAAAGATGACAGAACTCTCCAAAGAACAATCTTCACTCACAAACATTGTAGAAAAAGCAAAAGAGTACAAGACACTTCTTCAAGATATCGCAGATGCTAAAGAGATGCTCTCTGATCCAGAAATGAGCGATATGGCAAAAGAGGAGCTCAAAGAACTCGAACCGCAACTCAGTGGATTTGAAGAGGAGATCAAACTTCTTTTACTTCCAAAAGATCCAAATGATGATCGTAATATCATTGTTGAACTTCGTGCGGGAGCAGGTGGAGATGAAGCTGCAATCTTTGTTGGAGACCTTTTTACAACGTATACACGCTATGCAGATGTACGCGGTTGGAAAATAGAGCTTATCTCAACATCACCTTCTGAGGCAGGTGGATATAAAGAGGTAGTTGCTCTTATAAAAGGGGAACAGGTTTACAGTAGATTGAAATACGAGGGTGGTACACACCGTGTACAACGTGTTCCGGCAACTGAATCACAAGGGCGTGTTCACACCTCTGCAATCACTGTTGCAGTAATGCCAGAAGTGGATGATGTTGAAGTTCAGATTAATGAAAATGATCTCAAAATCGATGTTATGCGTTCAAGTGGATGTGGAGGACAAAGTGTAAATACAACCGATTCTGCTGTACGTATTACCCACCTTCCAACAGGTATGGTCGTAACAAACCAAGATCAAAAATCGCAACATAAAAATAAAGAAAAAGCGATGAAAGTTCTTAAGGCACGACTCTATGATCTTGAGATGCAAGAAGCGATGGAAAAAGATTCTGCAGCACGTGCAGCTCAAGTTGGAACTGGGGATAGAAGTGGTCGTATACGCACCTATAACTACCCACAAAACCGTATCAGTGATCACCGTATCACACTTACTCTTTATAGACTAAATGAGATTATGCAAGGTGGATTACTTGATGAAATTATCGATCCGCTTATAGCAGATCATCAAGCAAAAATTGTAGAAGCAGCAGGGCTTTAAGCCTTTGCTTCTACCTCCGTAGTAAACACTTTTTTCACTTCCCCTTTAAAAGTAATCGTTTTTTCATTCATTCCAAGGTAAAGTGTTTCTCCACTTATAGGATATACCTCTATATTATTGGCTACTAACCCCTCTTTATACGCACGATAAAAACATGCTGCCATCCCTGTACCACAGGCAAGAGTCTCATCTTCTACACCTCGTTCATAAGTTCTTACACGTAAGTTTTTTCCCTCTAAAGAGACAATATTTACATTAGCGTTGTATTTTTGTCGCAACTCTCTTGCTTCTACTTTATCAAAGTCTGTTGTACTGTTACAAATATGTACAAGATGGGGCACACCCGTATTGATCTTCCACCAAGATTTTCCATTTTCTTCAATCTTTGTATCAAGAATCTCTGGAGGTGTAAGTTCACTCATAACTAATCTATTTTGAACCTCTGCATGAATAACACCTGCAAGTGTTAAAAAGTCCATCTCACTAGGAGCAAGACCATTTGTAAAAGCGTAATGTGCACAAGCACGACTTCCATTACCACACATCTCTGCTTCACTACCATCTGAATTATAAAATAGCCACTCAAAATCATTTATTTCATGCGGTACGAGGACAATCAGTCCATCTGCACCTATTCCATTTTGTCTGTGGCAAAGCTCTTGTGCAAGAGTGCTATAATCTTTTTTAATAAAAGTATGAAAAATAACAAAGTCATTTCCATTTGCACAATATTTTGCTACTTGCATATCGTTCTCTCCTATAAATATTTTGCTTTAATCTTTTCTACAAAATTTTCACATTCTTTTTGCAGATGTTTAAGGTCTTTTGAATTATCTATAACCCATGTGGCACGCTTTTTTTTCTCTTCGATATCCATTTGTGACTCTATACGTCTCAATGATTCCTCCTTGGAATATCCATTACGCTTCATAAAACGCTCTAGCTGTATCTCTTTAGGAGTATAGATCACAACACTCTCTTTGATATCGTATGCACCGTTTTCAAAAAATAGAGGAATGTCTATGAGATAAGGAAAAGAAAATTTATCCTGTTTTATAGCACGTTTTTCTATCTCTTTACGAATTTTAGGATGTAAATACTCCTCTAAATGTTTTTTGGCATCTAGGTTTGAGAAAACAAGTTTTCCTAATTTCGCTCTATCAACTTTCTCACCACTAATATACTCTTTACCAAATGTATTCTTTACCCATTGGCTCGATGCATCTAAGATCTCATGAGAGATTGTATCTGCATCGATTACACGCATTCCATTAAGTGATAATAAAGAAGCAACAGTACTTTTACCAGTTGCTATTCCTCCTGTTAATGCTATAGCGTATTGAAAGGACATCAGTTTTTGATAATACCTAAATACTCTTTACGAATATAATTAGGCATAGCAAAAGCTGCAGGGTGAATATCACAGTTATAATACTCTAAACCATCTAACATATCTGCACGTTGCAAAATGATATCAGCTGTCGGATGATATTCTTTAGAACATAAAAGTGCTGTTTTCTCACCCCCAACATTATAAGGCATAATAATTTTGAAATAATTAGCCAAAACCTGCATCAAATTTTTATTCTCTTGTACATTATCAAGTGAAGGGTGTAATGTCACTAATAATGCATCTTCTTTTAATGCTCTACTAATATGTGCTAAAGATGCCGCATCAACAGAACCCTCATTAATAATTACATCATAACTATTGTCTTGCAGATCACGTAAAAGATCGATACCACATCCAATAGTATCTGCTTCTATGTTTTGGTGCTTTTGCACCTCACCTTGCATCGCTTCTACCTTATCGCTAATAAGTAATATTTTCTTTGGATCTTTAGAGGTACACAGTGCTACATGCACCATCATCTCAGGGTAAATAAATGGTTTCATTTTTTAACATTCCTACTTTTATAAATCTCTTGGATTTTAGCATATTTGGTTTAAAAAGTTTTAAAAAGCTTAAAACTTCTATATATTTAAGTCTTACTTGATAATTAGATTTATTACTTTATCTTCTTTTTGATATAATTACAACAAATTTCTAAAAAGGGAGAAAATATGGATTATAATAAGATCAGATCATTTTGTAGAATTTTTCGTATCATCTTAGGTTTGGCACTTGTTATTACAGGTGTGATTCAACTAGGAGCTACACCCTATGCAAAATGGTTCTTTTTAGGCTTTATTCCACTTTTTGCAGGACTTATTAACTTCTGCCCACTTTGTATGATCACAAAAAAATGTGATCTACCCAAGTAACATCTTTTAAAGATGTTACTCCACTCCTTTTAACACTTTTCTCAACTCCAAAAAGATATAATTAGAAACTTCAATCAATAGGACAACATACTATGAGTCAAATCAGCTACAAAGATGCCGGTGTCGATATAGATGCAGGTAATAGCTTCGTTGAAAATATAAAACCTCTTGTAAAATCTACTAAAATCCCTGGTGTGATGGGTGGAATCGGTTCATTTGCCGGAGCATTTGAACTTCCAAAAGGCTTTAATGAACCTGTAATGCTTGCAGCAACAGATGGAGTTGGTACAAAACTTAAACTTGCAATCGATTCAGGAATCCATAACACAGTCGGTATTGACCTTGTAGCGATGTGTGTAAATGATCTTATTTGTAACTTTGGAACACCTTCGTTTTTCCTTGACTACTATGCAACAGGAAAACTTGATGTCACTATTGCAACTAACGTTGTTGCTGGTATAGCAGAAGGATGTATTCGCAGTGAGTGTGCTCTTATTGGTGGTGAAACAGCGGAGATGCCAGGGATGTATTCTGAGGATGATTACGATCTTGCAGGTTTTGCAGTAGGAATAGCTGAAAAATCAGAAATGGATCGTGTCTCACTTGTAGAAGCTGGACATCAACTTATAGCTCTTCCATCATCTGGGTTACACTCTAATGGTTTCTCGCTTGCAAGAAAAGTTCTCTTTGAGAAAATGGGTATGAAATTTGACGATGACTTTGATGGAAAAGCACTTATTGAAACCCTCTTAGAACCTACTAATATTTATGTGAAAACTTTCAAAGCACTCAAAGATAAAATTGTAGCAATGGCACATATTACAGGTGGAGGTATTGTAGAAAACCTTCCTCGTGTATTACCTGAGAATCTTAAAGCTGAAGTAAAAAAAGATGCTATACGTGTTTTACCTATCTTTGAGCTACTTTCAGAGCATGTAGCTGAAGATGAGATGTATAGAGCATTTAATATGGGTGTAGGAATGATTCTAGTTGTCAAGCCTGAAGATGTAGATGCTATTTTAGCAGATCAAAAAGATGCTTATCTAATTGGCGAAATAGTTGCAGGAGATCGTGAAGCTGTAATGGTATAACCCATTACAGTTTTACAAACCTAAGATAACGCTACTTGCTTTACAAAACGCAACAAGTTCACACCCCTCTTCTATCTTCAACTGCTCCAATGTTTCATTGACTACAGTTGCACACAAAGTATTTGAACCATTCAATTCAAGAATAACCTCACTATTAACACTTCCCTCGCTAATACGTGCTACTTTGCCACAAAAACGATTCCGACTACTTAAATTCAAATCAAGATCACAACTAAGCATTACAGAACCTGATTTAAAAATAGCATAAGCATCTGTATCTATTCTTAGATCTAATAGATCTATAGATTCATTAGTCACTATCGCAGTTATAGTATCTCCCCCTTGAAGCTTCAATATAACTTCACTATTTACACTCCCTTTATGTATCATTACAACACGTCCAAGAAACTGATTTCTAGCACTTACACGCATATTCATGCTATCTATCATTCGTAGATGTCCCCCATCATCATTTATACGTAAAGAGAGATTTTTCAAAAAACGTTCATGTTCTTCATGGATAACTTTATAGGTTTCTATCAATCTTTTTGCATATGGAGTTAATCTTGTACCACCACCACCTTTACCACCTGTACTTTTATCAACTAAAGCTTCTTCGGCAAGATTATTCATAGCATCTAATGAGTCCCAAGCTGCTTTATAAGCCATTTTCATCGCTTTGGCTGCTTTAGATATTGAACCTGTTCTCTCTATCTGTTCTAGAAGCTCTATACGCCCTTTCCCTAAAAAACTGTGTTCTGATTTTCTAAGCCATAATCTACCATCTATTGAATTATTCATATTTTTTGCTCTCCAAATTTTTCACTATTATTAATTAGTTAATTGTCTAAATTTTCGATCTCTTAAAGCTTAGTTCTAATCTATTTTTATCAAAATAAATTTCATTTAAAATAAGTTATTATAGCAAAGAAAAAGAACGAATAAAATAATTAAAAAAAGTAAGAGTGAACATAAGAGTAGTAAAGTAAACAGTATAAAAGTGATAAGATAAAAAAGAGAGGTAATAAATGATCGAACTAGGCAGCGACCTACGTTTCCAACCCTGAGAGGGTCAGTATTATCAGCGATGAGAGGCTTAGCTTCTGGGTTCGGAATGGGGCCAGGCGT
>Ga0193960_1000061_pt1 | contig 46102 bp, 67 predicted proteins | sample FB_3_MG_FD_140338 | JGI IMG/M metagenome (GOLD analysis project Ga0193960, IMG submission 140338) | Microbial mat bacterial communities from the Broadkill River, Lewes, Delaware, United States - FB_3_MG | ecosystem: Environmental > Aquatic > Freshwater > River > Microbial mats | place: USA... | reverse complement strand
ATTACAGCACTTAGATATGTTACCAGCACGTAAGCCTGTTTGCCTGGCCGCTTCATTCATAGAAGGATAGGTAGCTAGTAGTTCACCGTCTCGGGTGTACTGCTCTATACTAGTAGGTAGGTAAGTGCACGTAGGGATGTTGTCCGGAGATAAGTGTTCAAAACTAAAGTAGTGCTCGTTGTGGGATTTGTACTCACCACGAACTACGGATCTGACTTTACCAACATCGAAGTTGTCGTCAACTACGAAATCGATAGACGGATATATGTCTACAAGGTCTCCTGTAGCACTGTTATAGCAGTATATAGGTACAGAGTAATCATTATTTGCCTCTATAGGTTTAACGTGGTCTTGAAGGTCAAAGAACCATTGGAATCTGTTAGTGTGATTCAATAAGCCTCTACAGCATGCAGATATGTTTTGTTGATTAGCTCCAGTAATTCGTTCAGCTTCTCCTTGTGAGATGTATGACGCTACAAAAATACCGTCTAATGTATATTGATGGACTGGTTTGTGGGTGTCTGCTAGTATACCTGCTTTGACGTCTTCATTAGCTCGTTGCTTGTTCTCTAGCCATGTAACTAATTCAATGTTATCGAAAGAGTAGCCTTTGCTGTTATCAAGCCTGTCGCATGATGGACGTAAGTCACTATCATAGTCAGAGGCTGCCCAAGCGTCGTATAGTTTTTGAAAGTGTGGTTGGTTAGTTACCCAAGCAACCAATTCGTCTCGTGTATAGGCAGGCTGTTCGTGGCCTCTAATTCGTGAGTTGCTACATTGGTCCCAATACATACGCTTAGGTACAGTAGTTATTAGTTGCTCATATGGATTCGTTGTTTTCATAATTCTCATAGTTTGTTATTCCTTGCTTTAGATTACTTAAGTATATCGTATGTAGTCTTAATAACCACTTAAGCCTTCTAAAGGTGCACAGCGTTGGATATAGACTTCTTGCTGCGCGATACTGCCACGTAATACAAACGAAAAAGCTCCTGGTCTTCAGGTGCCCTGAATTCCGGCTTTATGTCGATTAGCGGTGCAAGTTGCTGATTGAAGTCATCTGCGATGGTTACGTGATCGAATTCTAACGTGGTATTCAACACGAGTCGTTAGTTCGTGTCCGTTAGTAAGTTTATTTTGCGAGGGGCACAAGCTTTTATTACTTACTTACTGCTCATACTTTCATATGAGACTAGACTATATCATCATCCACTTGGGATGCTCACTGCTTCGGATCACTTGATCCTACTTCCTTGCGGAATAGTCGTTGAACCTTCAAACCGATTACTCGGTAAGCTTGGCTGCTGATTGCCCTTAACTTAATAGTAGGGTGTCCCAGACAATTCAATGAGTTTAATCTCCACCATTGCTGATGGAGTGGGCCTATTTATTTATATTAGGCTCGTCGTTTAGTTTAAGTATATTTCCAAATAAAACCGTGTGCTGTATGTGCTTCGTCTCTACAACAAGCTGCTATACTAGAACTTGTAGTTCCTATGTATTTTTTAGCTGAGGTCACTGACTCAAAGGTAGCTAACTCTTCACCTTGTAAGGTATACTGAGTGACTTGCTTTCCTCTAGCCTCTAAAGAATTTTGACTTCCGGTAAGAAACGTGATGGTGCTAGGCGAGTATATTGCCGGTGCTATATTAAGCTCCCTGCATAGTACATCCTTATCAACTTCTAGTCCGTGCTCCCATCCGTTTGATAGGCACCATACGTAGAAAGAGTTAAAGTCATCCTTCCACTCATCACACATAGTGATGCCTTTCCCACCGTAATTATGGTAGTCTTTACGTTTAGGGTTGTAGCATCGTTGTTTGATACCGTTCCATACTGCATATAGTGGATGCTTGTATGTCTGTTCTAGGTTTAAGGTGCATTCGTAGCAAGATTCTTGAGTCTTTGCTTTTGCTCCTGAGGCTCTAGCAGTAAACTGCTTATGGCATTTTGGGCATTCGAATAGAGCACATCTAGCTTTCTTTGTTGCTTTAGGTGATGATAGTACATTACCTAGGTCTTTTACAAGTATTAACTTGTAATCAGAAGCTACTAGCGGTTTATGAATAGCTTGCTGTCTTGCGTTTTCTTGGCATTCATTACAGTATAGTCTTTTTTTAGAGTTCTGTACGTTTGCTTTAAAGTGACAGCCGCAGTCAGTACATTCAAACATCGCGAATCTTGTAGGTCTTATAGTAGATACTGTAAGCATTCCAAGGTCTTCAATAATTTTCATGTTAAATTGGTTTTGGTTTAATGGTTTCATAGTATTCCTTTGATTTGTATAGTGTATTATACTCAAAGCATACTTAATAATTACTTAAATGTTTCGTGCATACTGTGCAACCCTTCGACGAGTGGGCTGTTGTTAGTGTCATCGGATGGTGAGTATTCTCATGTGATGAGGCAGTTTTGTAACACTCGAGTACGGCGGCAGGGCTGTGCTTGAGGATTAGGCTGACTGCGGACTTGAGGTTGACATCATCAGGGTGGCACTGAAGTAGGTAGGATAGAAGTGAACGACCAGAGTCCGCTATGGAGCGGTCAGAGTAGTAGTCGTTAACGTCGTCCTGGAGGTGCTTGTACTGAGGGTTGGAGATGAATCCACGTGGCTTCAGGGATAATAGGAGCAGTGGAAGCTGGAAGATTTGCTTAGCTGGTCGAATTAGGTTGTAGGGAGTGCCTGCTTTGTTCAGGTCAATCATTTCTGAAATGAGAGCTGAGTTGGTACGAGAAATGAAAGCAGAGGACTCGATTGATTGGTCGTCGTACTGGACTCCGCGGAACTTCATGCCAGGGTCGAGATGAGATTGACAGAAGGCTTCAACACGGAGAGCTATGTGGTCAGCTACACGGAATGACTGAGTCATGTGCATATGGATTCCTACGTCCTTCATGACTTCAAAGCCATTAATAGTACCATTAAAAGAATAAATATTCTGGTTCTCATCGCCAACCATAATCTTCTTAGTTGCAGGCAGGAGCTTGAATATTTCAAGAGTTACTGGATTTAAATCACCAGCTTCATCAAGCATAAGTAAGTCGAAATTGTCGTGTTGGATTTGTCCAGTAGCCAGTAATATGTGATAAAGTTTGAGGTAAAACTCATGAGTACAGCCGACCTTGCCGTCTTGCATGTCGTTCATATACTTGATTACTAATTTAGCAATCTTAGGTGATATAGCTACGGAATCAGCGTAAACTGAAACTGAGGTGTGTTCGGATAGGCAGAAGTCTCGTAAGGTGTCTACTATTGTGGCTTTGTCCTCGTACGGTATTTTTTCTTTGATGTCACGAAAGCTAAAGAAACCTATTGAGAGTTTATAAGGGCGTACAGTGTTTGAATACGCCAGAGAATGGGTAGTCATACAAGTAGAGTGCTTGAACTTACCTTTAGCCTCTTTTGCAATCGCGGAGTTATAAGCTAGATATAAACCTTCCTTGGGTTTGATTTCGTTATCGATGGCAGTCAATAAAGAAGTTTTGCCAACTTAGGCTCCCGACACAGCAGAAACAGCTATGAAGGGATTACCTCCTTGCGTATCGTCACTCACAGTGCCGAGTATTTTTTGTTGTTCTTTTGTTAGTTTCAATTAAGTTTCCTTTTGTAGTATATACTAAACTACTCCGAAGAGTAGTCTGTATACACTAAGTTGTTACGTTGTAGATTGACCTAGATACTTCACCGAGTGATGCATCATAGCTAATCGACTTCATTGTGCCTACGCCTCGTCGGTAACCGTGGTCCGCTGCCCATGCGTTGACAGGAGGGAGGTTACGATGAGATTCGACACGACATAGCGTCCCGTCGTACACAGAGTCCACATGAGTGTGACCTGCATGAGAGAATCGGTGACGAGTTGATGAGAAGATATCCTGACAGTCAGCTGCCATGGTTTCCCCAGCTTGCTTCATCTTCATAGAATCACCGTGGAAGAACTGGAATAGAACTTGCCCGTGTTGGTGGTACTTGATAGTTGAAGCAGAGTCCTCGACGATTACTCGAGGGTTGTCCTTGTAGACTTGCTTGATTACTTCACGGATACATGTGGCGTTCTCCGTAGAGTGGTTGCCGCCGATGTTGTAGAAGTAAACAAGTTCGTGCTTAAGGAGAGCTAAGTTAATAGCGTAAATGAATGACTCATAGGCTGCACGTAGGACTACAGGGTAGGTAGTAGATAGGTCTACAGCGTTGCCTGACTTGGTTGTACCCTTGCGGTGGCCATCAGCTTCGGTTAAATCGCCGAGGTCGACTACGATACCTACACGTGAGGCAGGTGAAGTAGCGAATAGGTGGTCGTAAGCTGACTTGAGAGTCGTTATGGCTGAATCGAGGTTCCAGTCAGTACCAGTTTCCGTACGAGTAGCTAGCATACCTAGATGCAAATCATTAGAGATGTACAAGGTAGCTAGGTCCGGATCGGTTAGGGTAGGTGAAGGGAGTTCGATTACAGGTTGGATTGATGAAGCTAGTTCAGAGATGGTAGTTTCGATGGCGTTAATGCGTGTTTCAGCATCAACGTCGGACTTAACCCACTGCATCTTGATAGAACCGTCTTCGGCATAGAGAGTAGAAGTACCCTTCAGTTGCTCACCTAGAGATACAGAGTTACCTGAATCGAGAGGGATTTTGCCTTTGGTGATGTACTTCTTCAGCCTAAGCTTAACGGCTTGGATCTTGACAGAGTGGCCATCTTTGTGGAATTGTTCAAGCATAACTTCAGGGTCCTTGTTGCAAGCTAGTGCAGTGGAGATAAAGTATTGCTTCTTGATGTAGTTAGTCATATGACTCCTTAGAGGTGATAGGGCTTATACTTGGGAGATGCCTAATGACTACTTCAGTTTGGTTTTGGCTATTACTTCGAACCCACCTACTGCGATTAGGCCTTCGGCTTCAGATACAGTGATTGCTGTAGGGTGGACGAAAGGTTGGTTGTCATCAGTGCGGAAAGTATACCAGTAAGTTGGAGCAGGGGCTACTGTTTCATGCTGGATAGCGAATCCGCTCTTTAGTAGGAACTCTAGAGTAAGAGGAGTTAGGTCAACTACATTAAGGATTGTACCAGAGTAGATAGACTTCTTCGATTGCTTAAGGCGGATGTATTTAAGTTCAGCTGGAAGAGTCATCTTGATTTTCGTTGTGTTGCGGTCAAGGTCATACTTAACAAGTGTGTTGGAGATTTTGCGAGTGTTTGCTTTCATTACTTTTTCCTTCGAATGATTGTAGTTACTGTGTTGTCTTTAACACGGGCTTGGGCGATGTCGTTCAGGTCATACTTACCGTCTTCTAGCTTGTCGAGAGTAGCTAAGTGACGTAGTGTTAGCTTGTAGATCATTTTGCGGATTTCGTCGTTAGTGCCTTTGTGGCCGATACGTTCACGGTAACGTTGGATTGCATGCTCAGTGACGTAGAGAGTTTGTGCTGTAACGGCTTGAGCGTTTTTGTTCGCTAGTAGGTCTTCGTAACGTTGTAACGAGTGTTGTTGTAGTTGATTACGCTTGCGAAGATCGGCGAGTTGGTGCTCGAGTTGGATGATGTGGTCATGTTGAGCAGTGAATAGCTTCATGTGAAGCCAGTTATACATATCGTATAGTGTCATTGTTGTCCTTTGTTTATGTTTTGTAGAAAGTATATACCAAAATTCTGGTCTTGAGCTCAGGAGAGCCTCTGACGCCACCTGGCGCATAAACTTACGAAGGGAAGGTAGAAAGTTTATTACCTACATACCGATCTAACAAGGTCGATGCGACTCTATGGTATGTAGGATAACTTAAGTCTATATACTCTCAATAAAACATAAAGGCCAGGGTAGGCCTAAATGTTAGTTGAATAGGCCACCAGCTGGTCTTTTCTTAGCAGCTGGTTTGCTGTCGGCTTTTGCAGATGAACTCGCAGGTTTCTTACCGGCTTTTTCGTCTTTCCAAGCTTGCACTTCCTCAGGAGTTGGAGCATCGTTGGCACCTTTGCTAGAGTCTCTGTAAGTTACATTGTCAGCGTATTTCATGTCTTGAGACAGTTTCTTACCGATGTTCTCACCAGAGATGTACTCTTCAGCAGATGCACCGTCAGATGTATAGAAGTTCTTGATAGCCAATCTCTCAGTGATATTACCATCGTATCTTGAATATTCTTCTTGTAGTCTGATTTTACACTCGATTCCAGATAAGTCTGTGAATACTGCGAAGTCTTGAGGTTTGTTGTCTTTACCGACGTTGTGTTCTTCTTCTTCGATGTTAGGCTCACCTTCAGGCGCATCAGCGATTACGAAGATCTTGTTGATTAAGGCTAATCCGATTTCTATTGGATCACCATTACCAGCTTGAACGTATGGTCCATAGATAGTTTGCTTGTTGCCGTTGTACTCGATGTTGAAGTTAACCGATTCGGCACCGTTCTTTGTTACGTCTAGAGAAGCGAAATCGATAGTGATGTCGTAGATTCCAGATGAGCTGATGTATGATCCACCAGAAGATTCTTTTACTGCTGCTGCAGATTTGTTGATTTTAAAATTCATGTGTATGTTTCCTTGTTAGTTATTTGGTTTAGGTCTTACGCGTGTACGTTAAACTTGGTTGATGCCAGAGGTTGTGTTAGCTGCCTAGGAGATGGTTTAGTTAAGAGACCACTTAGCTGCTTCTAATTTTGTACCAGCTAATAAGTCAAGGTGGGATTGGAGGTTGAAGTGTTCGTCAGTTACTTCTTCAGACTTAGATGGATCAGCTTTATTGATGTAAGGTATCTTGATTTCGGCTGGGATATCCATAAGAGTTCTAGCTTGGAAGGCCTTACCTCTAGTAACTACTTTACGTTTTTTGTCTGATGTAGCTATAACTGTGATAGCTTCGTCTACTTCTGCGTAGAAACCACCCTTGTCTTTAAAGTTACCAGATCCAGTTTGCTGATACTGACCGTCTTTCACTGTTACGTGGTTGATTAGGATTAGGTTATCACATCTTGGCTCTAAGTACTCAGCTAAGAATCTGTTAACTAGTCCTAAGTCCTTCTTGATGTGAGAGTGTACGTCGAAATTATCAAAGTCTGTATTGCCTTTTTCCATAATGTTGTTAGCTAGCTTACTAACCGAGTCGACTACTATGTTCTTTGGGTATGACTTGAAATGTTCTACGAATCTGTCGATTACGGCTTTTACACCAGGTACGTGAACTTCTTCAGTTACGATTTCGCCGTCTACTAAAGTATCCTCTTCGATGTCGTAGCCTGTAACTAGTTCTGTAACAGACACGTTGTGTTTGTAAGTAGCATGAGGGATTTCAATAGGGAAATCCTTACCGTCTATGTAGATAACTAAAGTTTCTTCAGGTGTAAGTGCTTTTAGTAGTTCTGTTTTTCCACTTCCAGCCTCACCATTGATAAGTAGTTTAGTTGTTTTACTCATTGTTTGTTCCTTTATTGTTGTTTTAGATTCATAGACTTGAATACGAGATGTGTTATTGATGGGTCGTTTCGGACAGCTAACACACTCTCAGCTATTAGGTTGAGAGTTTGCTCTATTAAAACCCAGTCAGATTCTTGAATCATGTGGTTCACCACGAAGACTCTTACTGGAAGTGTCTTAGTTGGTCGGACAGTGTAAACTAAACGAATACGGTCGGTGTCTATCCCTCGTTCCCTATCAGCGTAGGCATAAGCTAGCATCTGAATTTTGTACCCGAATGGTATAGAGTCTGTTTTTGGTTTAGTTGATACGTTTTTGTAGTCAGTGATTGTGGAAAAAGTACCACATTCCGAGGTTGTCCTATTGTCAACCGTTCCGCCTACGTAAACGCCATCCTTTACATGAGCGAGAGTTTGGTACTCGACTTCAGTAGGTGGGTTATTAGATACGTACTCGTTGATGAGGGCTTCTGCCATCATTGGATAGAGGTCACGGATTAGGTTCTTATCGACGTCAGGGTTGCTGACTGTGAGTAGGTACTCTTCGATTTCATCACGAGAAGTAGGCTCGGACTTAGCGTAGGCTTCGGCGACTGCATGAATGATCGTACCGAGGTGAGTTGCACTCGATCCCTCGAAGACCTTCTGGCCAAGGACTTGCTCCTTATACCAGACTACGCTATTACTAAAAAAATTATCTATTTGAGAGGGACTAATTTTAAAAACCGCATCTTCAGGAAGAATTACCTCCGTATAATCAAAATTCATATATTTCCTTTATAAGTTGTTGTAAGTACTCAACAGGGTTAACTGTAAGTATTTCTTTTGTTCCTGTTCTGGTAAGCAGTGAAGGGCCACTATACTTCGCAGTACTTAGTCTCTGTAAAACTAACTTCTCTAAATTCCAAGCGTCTAATCCATCTAGAAACGTAGTTTGGTATAGTATTTTGATGTTTACTGATTCCCCTGAATACCTACTTGTTACTGATCTAGTAGTAATACCTACTTTGTAGCTACTGTTCCCTAAACTTACTACATAGAATATTGTAGGCTTACCTCGAAACCTTGATGAGCCCCAACCTTGATCAGCTCTTGAGCAGTCAGGACACCCTGAGCCTTTTAAGTGGTTATGCGGTGTTTGTTGGAACTCCTGGCTACACCCATTACATATTATAGTAATAGGTGTATGCATAGTTATGTATACTGTTTTACTGTAATCGAATTTGTCACCATGAGCTTTGTTAGCACGTGCTTCAAATTGATTTTGTGTTACCCGATTCTTATATCCTGCAGCTTTTCTGTTACACGAAGTACACGCCTGATTTCTTTTTAACAGCTTCTCAACTTTTTTTGTATAGTGCCTATCGCACCTATTACATATTAACGATATGTAGCTTTGTTGTGATTTATAGGTGGATAGATCGAAAGTACAAGTTTCCCCATATAAATCATCTAGAGCGGCTTGTAACTCTAGTACGGTCAGACGTTTACCATTTCCTTTACAAGTAGGGCAACCTTGTCCGGTAAGATGGTTAGAGGCTTTTTGCCAAAAAGCATTATTACAGGTATTACAATGTATTTCTACCTTATCTAGTGCTTTAGTATACTTACTGTACTCATAAGAGTACAAATCGCCGTGCTTTGCTGTAGCTTCTGTTATAAATTGTTCTGTTGTTTTTCTCATATATAATTATACTCAGTTAACCTTAAAATAAGATTAATTATACCAGACTACAGGTGATGAGAAGAAGTTGTCGATTTGCGATGGGCTAATCTTGAAGACAGCGTCGTCAGGTAAGGCTACCTCAGTGTAACTAAAATCCATTGTGTAGTTCCTTGAAAGTACACCAAGGGCGTTCGTTTGGGATGGTGATGTTACACCTACCGCAGAAATTTCCGAAGTAGTTCATTCCACAGCGTTTGCATTGATTTGACATGATATTGTCTCCTTTATTTGTGTTATTACGTAGTCTTTAGGACTGCATGTTAGTATTTCTGAGTTTCCTGTTTTGTTGAAGAGTTTAACAAATGTTGTACCACAGGCTGTATAAGCGCTAGCTTAAAGTTGCGATGTAGGCTGCTAGTATTTGACTCGATTCTCGCTCTATGACATCACGATGCCTACTATAGTACCTTGCTTTCGACATCTTTGTTCTGCTACACACTATAGGTTCAAGAGTAGTCGTAAGGTCGTTCATTAAATACCCTACAAACGTTTCGTCTTTGAGTATTTTTACATACCTAGTCGTAGATTTCTCGAAAGCCGCAACTACCCCTACAGGAGATAAGGAATATTTAAATGGTTTATTTGTAGCGTTAACCCTCGCTAAGACGCCTGAGTTCATAGTTTGTCCTTAAAATAGTCATAGATTTCCAATGCGAGGAAATCTTTGTGGGCTGTTAGGTCAGAGCGGATTGTAGTAGCTCTGATGTCAATGTCGGATGGTTCGAGTTCAATAAGGTCATACCCAACTATGTGGAATAGCAGAGAGTAGTTCTCTTGATTGTAGTCGATACCTTGGAATGTGAAGTCAGTTTTGTCTTCAGGTTTATCGTGTATTGCAATACAAGGTTTACCATAGATTTGATGTACTAGCTCGTAAGCTTTTTCAAAGTTGCGGAACCAATCATCATAAGAGTTAGGCGAGTCATAAAGGCAGTACATAGGAATGTCAGGGTAGACACGCTTGACAGCCTCATGACGAGTATGGAAGTCGAATGGGTTACGGTCGGATACCTCAGTGGCTTCACCAAGGAACATAATAGGTTGCATGCCAAGGTCGATGATTTGCTGGATTAGATGCTGATGGCCGAGATGCATAGGCTGCATACGAGCGATTAAGATGCAAGGTGTCATTGACAACTTCTTTCTACTTCGTAGTCATTGCCATGGCCTATACAAAATAGTAACTTAGTACCACATACAAAGTTCAGTACTGAAATGTGAGTTCCAGCTTCTGGTTGTTCTTCGCAGGCTTCGGCGTTACAAAATGGGCAAGTCATGTGAATATCCAAATAAATGTACCAATTAAGGTAATTGAATGTAAGAATTGACCAAATCCAATTGCTACAAAGAAGTTGTGTGTGTCACCTTTGGCCCATAAATGAGAGGTTAGACGAGATGTGAAGAAGTCAACTACGAGGTGAAGCGCTCCGTTTAGGAGTGCCCAGTAAGCTACGTTGATGTACTGGTCAGAAGCATTAGCACAATAGAAGAACCCTAGTATTAATACGAAAAGCATTACTGTGTAAGTAGCTACGTGAGCTAATAAGGCTTTGTAGTTAGATGACTTGTTCTTAGCCATCCAGTCAGATTGACATACAAAGTCGGCTGTGAAGTGGGACCATAGTATTACAGAAAATATGATGAATGTACTCATGATGGATCCTTTATAGTGAGTTTAATAGGTGGGTTTACTGGTTCGTACTGCTCGTTGCAAATAGATGCACAGGAATTAGTAAATCCAGTAGTTGATGTACCGTAGGCTGAGTGAATATGCCCAGAGCAGTGTAGCTGAAGATTAGGTAGACCTAGCTTGCGTGTAGCTAGAGTAGTTGAGCCTGCGTGCTGGCTTACAGACCAATTGTTGTCAACTAGATCATGGCACTGGTAGGCAGGTCCGTGGGTAATGAGAACGTCAGTATCATCATCAATACAGGACCATACGAATTCGAGGCTAGGCTCATAATCCATGAAAGCCCATCCACAGAACTCATTAGAGTAGGGAGAGCCATAGAACTTGATGCCGTCGAGTACAGCTGACGAGTCCTCCAAGTAGGTAACTGAAGGAGCTAGAGCTAGTAGTTGTTTGCGGAATAGTGCGGGGTTAGACTCGACTAAGAGCTCATGATTACCGGCTATTAGTAGCTTGTGTTTGAAATCAAGCTGCTCAAGCCACTCAAGGAAGGCTACGTTCTCGGCTTCTTGATGGCGAGTTGACCTAGTCCAATCACCTGAGTGGATTAGTACGTCGCAGTCAGTGAAGTCAGAGAAGTCAATGTCATCATGCTTGCCGTGGGTATCGGATATGTGGCAGATAGTCATAACTAATCCTTTGTAAGTAAGATGATTTTCTGCTCTACGAAGCCTACTAGAGAATAGGCGTCTTGGTTAGAGAATAAGATGTAAGATGAGCTATCGTCCAAGTAGTAACGGTCATCAGAGATACAAGTTATTTCGTAGTTAGTTGAATCAGAGCCATAGTGACGAACGATGTCATGTAGCTTGAACTCGGGTTCGGGAGGGACAGGTACGAGATTGTATTCGATTCCGTCGATGGTTATTCGGTTCATAGTAGTTCCTTTACGATAGAGATGCTGTGTTGATGGACATGTTGTTTGATAGCTTCAGCATTAGGCTGAGACTCTTGCGAGTTAATCCAAGATAGCGGGCTGTAGGAGTTGATTGCGTCGAATGCTAACAGGAAGTTAGTAAATGAGGTATGAGGTGATTCAGCTATACGAATTGAACCTAGTTTGTCATACTGAGATACAGATAGAACCGCATCGAGTAGGTTATAGTCCTTACGGAATGACTTGATTAGCTTGACTACTTTCTTCGGAGTCATTTCAAGTAGAAGAAAAATACGTTGATGGTTCTCTATATGGAATAGGACGTAGTGTAGGATTTTCTTCGGTAACTTGATGTCGATTAATGGTTCTGCAAGTTCTGCTGAGTCGTGACCATGGCCTGATCCGTATAGCTCCCTACAGAGAGGTTTGGCTATGTCGTGGTAAAGAATCATGAACTTGATAGTAGATGATTCGTTGTCGGCTAGACGTAGCATCTCCATAGTGTGCTCGAAGACGTTAGGTTCCTGATGCCATACAGAACCTTCACGGTAAGACTTGAGCTTAGCGATAGAGGGGAAGATGGCGTCGAGTACTTGCAGTTCGTCGAGAGTCTTGAAGAAAATGTGCGAGTTAGGTTGAGACATAGCTTTGGATACTTCAGCGTAGACTCTATCAGGTTGGAGAGTAGCTAGTTGAAATAACATTCCGTTTATCAGCAGTTTAGTTGTTGGGTGAATTCGCCAAGTTGGACCAAATCGAGCTCGTAAACGTGCTAAGCGCAGTACTCGTACCGGGTCTTCTTTGAAAGCTTCAGAGGTGTGACGAAGTACTTGCTTGGCTAGGTCGAGTTGACCACCGAATGGGTCGATGATGTTATCATCAGAATCCATAGCCATAGAATTGATTGTAAGGTCCCTGCGCTGTAAGTCAAGATCAAGTGGTACATTGTTCGTCTCGAACGAGAAATCAACGTATGAGGTTCCTGTGGAACGCTCAGAGCGTGCTAAGGCATACTCATCACCAGTATCAGGATGAAGGAAAACAGGGAAGTCAGCTCCGACTTGCTTGAAACCGGCAGCAAGCATCTCATGGCGGTTAGAATCGACTACGACGTAGTCAGTGTCATTGGGAGCTAGTCCTAAGAGGTAGTCTCGGACACACCCTCCGACTTTGTAGATTTGCATGGTTGTTCCTTGTAGAGTGATAAGATGTAAGAGTTGACTAAGTCAGCATCCTGCTTAGCTGGTAAAGTAGTAGACTTGAGTAGTTCGTCTACTTCTGTGATTTTACTAGACAAGTCACCGATTACGTCGTCAACTAGTATACGACCTTGCTTTACCGCCTTTAAGTGGTTTCTATCATGTAGAGGGAACTTGATGAAGTTAGTAGATAGAAGTTCACGTACTTCAAGAACTACACGTAGGGCATGAGAGAGGGCTTTCCAGTCGATGTTGTCAACTGCCTTGCGAGCTCTGTCACCATACTGTTCTTGCATGTCGATAAGCTTGTCCTGTAGATACTCGAGAGTTATAGTAGGAGCGAATTTCTTACCGAGTACTTCAAGATAAGTCCAATTGCCTGTAGTACCACGAGGGGCAGGAGCTTGAACGTACTTGATGTGCTTGTAGTTATCCAGTTCGGCTAGTATCTGCGGGTAAGCATCATCTAGTTTACAATCACCTAATAGAGTAATAGCAAAGTTCAAACTTTCTAAGAAACCGTTAAACTTAACTAACTCGTTGTAGCGTTCACCTCGGATGTTGTACTTCTTCGATTGACCGATAGCGTACCCGATGAATGCATGAGGGTTAGAAGTGATTAATTGGAGGTAGTTAGCTTTACACCAGTCTACAAAGTCAGTATGAGAGAACACTACTGAGTCAGACCACATAGAGAATAGTGTGTCCATTGCACCAGTTTCACCCTTAGCTAGTAAGTGGAAGAACTTGTGGATAGAGTCAAGGTGACAGTCGATGTCATCAGGAGTGTTGGCTTGGTTGGTTGGGTTAGTGTCAAGGTTGATGTAAGGTACATCGGTGCCTAGTAGTCTGTCGGATTGGTTAGGAATGTAGATACCCTTGAAGTCCTCATCAGAGGCAGGACCATTAGTTCCGTATAGGTGACTTCCAGAACGAGTTACGTATAGGATAGTAACATCGTACTTGGCTTCAGTTTGAGTGATTTGTTCGAGTGTCATGATTGGTTCCTTGGTAGTGTATATTGTTCTTTGATTATAAAAGGTAACTCACCAATAGCGTTGTTGAACTCATGCTTAGCCCCTTCAAGAGTAGGGTTGTCAGATATACAGTATACGTGGTTAGTGCTTTTGTCTACAGCTAAGAATAGATGTGTCATGATTCACCTTTCAAGTAGGCTTCTTGTGCTTCGGCTTCAGCAACTTGCTCATCGAGAGGAGTTACGTCAGCTACTAGGTTGATTCGACCACGTTTGCGTCGTTCTTTTTCGATAGCAGTCTTGTAGGCTTTTAGCTTCTTGGCTTGGTCATGGCTTGTACAGCACTTCTGATGGTGGACCAATTCCGAGTCAGTAAGGTTGGGTATGTTAGCTATGTGTTGCTTGATTAATTCGGGTGTCATTGTTGCTCCTTTATAAATACTTACTAAAGCAGACTTGACAGCATGTAAGCTCTCGAAGTCTTAATTTAAACTGGGTCTGCTTCATAAGTACTCATTGCTTGTGACTTTAAGCCAGTCAACTCCACGATTTTATACTTATAGTGTGGTTCTTAAGTGTGTGAGACTTACTGGACTTGAACCAGTGACTTCCGTTTTATTCGAACGGAGCTCTGCGGTTGAGCTAGAGTCTCATCGACGGCTTAATAGATTAGCGGTACATACCACTAGACGTGGCACTACGTATAACTAATAGAGGCCGAAGGTTGAATCAGAGTTAAGCGTTGTCTGCATGATGGCTCTGAAGTGCCTACTATTCAGTAGGGCTAAGGAATCGCACCTTTGGTCAGGTTCATCCAGTTCCTGTAGGGATAGGCACTCAGCTGATTAGGCCAAGCTAACTAGTTTTCAAACCACCCAGAGGGGCTTGGTTGTGGTGTTGCCAGCTATAGCACTACCTCACATCATTCATGGATGCGTACATGGCAAGTTATCAGCTTGCTATAGAGACTAGCTACTCAACTCAAGGAGTACCCGACATGGTGTCAGTTAGAGCAGCGTAGTGGGTGCACACGACTAGAATCGAACTAGCAGATCCAAACAGGTACCAACCTGCGAGTGCATAAAGAAGTACCAGACTACGTGTACTTCGGCTTTATAGTCAACTCCGAGGAGAATGTAAGGAATACCATATGAACACTCATAGGGTAATACGTACCAAGGTTGTTGAGTTCCTTGCTTGGTACTATATCCATCAGAAGGATAAACCCAGGTTGCCCGAATCTTACAGCAGCATTGGCTACTAGCTCCGAAGAGGGATTCACTTCTCAGGCGGTTACTTCTCAGCTAGTGCACAGTGCGCTAACCAGCCGAACACATACCGTAACCATCTATGTCGATTACGTCAGCATCTTGTTTTATGAACTCAGTTTCGAGATCAGGTAAGCTAAGCTCTGCAACAGCTAAGTATAGACCTGAGAAATCATGAACACTAAGCCATTCAGGGTCCTGGTCTACGTAGTCGTCGATAGATATACCTGCGTCCTTAAACATAGTGAGCTCTTCTTGAGACAGACAGCACTGCGCGTGATCAGCACATATGCTTGACCACTTAAAGTCCAGTTTTCGTTCAGTTTGCTTTACAGCGTCTATGATTTCACTTGTTGTATGAGATGACATGTAGTAGTCTGTCTCACTTATTCCGTGCCCGTCAGCGTATGGATCTCCGTACGTTAAGGCTATTTTGTGTTGTAATTCCATGTTATTCCTTTATGTGTTATATTTGTATATCTAACCCTAATACGTCATAGGACAATAGCTCAGTGTTACCTGTTCTGAGTAGGTTAGGTCCTAAGTATTTGTATTCATTATAGTTAGACAGTAGTTCTTTTTCTTTTAATAGCGCTTCTTTTCCATCATCAAAATACCAAGTTCTTAAGGTTTTAACATCTACTAACTCACCCATGAATCTACGTTCTACAGTCTGGTTAGTTATACCAAATTTGTATGCAGTACCTCCTGCTATTGATACATAGTACAGTATACCAGGCTTATTGGATCTGAAACCGCCTTTACTACATTCATAACAACCCCTGCCAGCAATCAAATCTTTGACTGGTCTCGTACTTATTCCGTGTTCTTTACAGTATATGGATACGAGAGTACTAGAATTCTGTATAGGTCCAGGAAGTAGTTCAACACTAAGATTATGGTCAGCTACAATACTTATTAAGTCTGTAATAGTTCTATACATACCTCTGCAGTATGGACAGTCTTGAGACTGGTTTATATGAGCGTCTGGTGTCATCCTAAAGACTTTGCTACACTTTTTACAAAATATATCCGTTTTAGTGTTATAATTGGTATAGGACTTTTCCGAGTACACATACTTATCCTTATGTACTGTTGCTGCTTTAGTAGTAAACATACTAAACGGTGTAGTTTTAGATTTAGTTGCTTTAGTGATCCCACACTTCTTACAGCCTTGTCCCATAAGATGGCTTCTAACTGCTTGTGTAAACTCTCCGTGTATTGGGCAGATTATTGCTATATAGTCTTTTTCTTTATTTTTATAAGATAAGTCCGAATACTCATATTTATTATTATGAATACTTTTAAGGTCCTCTAATAACTTAGTTGAGTTAATCTTATAGGATTTAGTACAGAACCACTTGTAACTACCTTTCGCCTTAGCTATAGGTTGTTTACGACTCATAGACACGTAACCGCACTTAGTGCACCCATGTACTCCGTTTAAGAATGCCAATGGTAATACCTCTAAAGCGCCATGCTGCCTACATACTATAGTAACTTTTGTCCTACGATTAGTATATGCTACATTAGAGTAGTCATACCTATTACCATACTTGTCTTTTAGTCTCTTTATATATATTTCTGTATTAAGTCTTTTTGTACTCATTGGTACTATCCTTTATAGTGGTTTAGAGCATAGTATACTATTATTAACCTTAAAATCTCCTTACCTGCGATAGAATCGTAGTTTCCATTCTCTCCGGATCCATAGGCTGAATCCAGTAGTCAGAGATTTCCCACATTAAAGATTCGATAGCTTCATTACTCATACCTAAGTCACGTGCGTAGTAGGCAGCTTTGATTAGTTCACGAGAGCCTGAACCGTTAGTACACTCGAATGCAGACTGAAAAGTCGTTAGAGGGTCAGCTATGAGAGCAGCTTTCTGTGCAGATGGAAGAGGTCGAGCTACTGATGGCTTGTTGTTAGCTGCTTCCTTGGCGTGCATGATTGCATCACGAACGTGGTAAGGATCAGCGTCAGTAGTTGATAGGACTGGACGATCAGAGTAGGCGAAGAATAGCTGAGATTGAGCTAGTACGTCGATTTGCAGGCCAAGGTCCCCAGCAACGAAAGTGTAAAACTCACGCCAGATCTTCGGATCGATATCAACAGATGAGTCGAGTTCTATGATGGCACGGAACTTGAATTCATTAGAGGCGTCAGAGCTAAGAGCTATGTGATGGTTGATGTCAGATAGAATGAAGTGGGCTTCAGAGGCAGTGATGTCAGATGTATCGACGTCGAATACTAAGAACTTAGTTCCGGACATGATGTTGTCCTTATGACGTATACCATCCTTGAAGACGTACGGAGAGTAGGCGAAGTCACCTGAAAGTAGTTCAGACAAGTCGTCGAACTCAGTTTCGATTACCTTGAGGCCTTTGTTAGCTGTTGAGGCAACTAGGTTCTTAGCTTTCGTAATTGCAGCAGGGTCACCTAGATCAACTGCATCGAAGATAGGCTGATTGTCCACTGACTTATAGGATAGAGTAATAGCTTCAGTTTGCTGGATTGCTTGATAGTGGATAGCAGTGTCGTTCTCGATTAAGTTGTAAACACCGTTAGGGTCGTATGAAGCAGCTGAGTTGATAAGCTCTGTAAGACGAGCTTTTGATACTGAGCTTATGAATCCCTTCTTCTTGATTTCATGGATGGATATAGTAGCTTCACCGTCGTTGTTCGTAGTTGTGCGAATGTAATCAGCGAATCGTTCGTAATCTAGCTTACCAAGTTCGGCTTCGAATGCTTCCATGTCGTTGGCAGTAGCCTCACAGAAACGGATAGCTTGCACGTAGTGATCAACAGTGACTTCATCAGACAGGTCGAAGATAGCTAGTGCACCAGCTAGTTTGAGTGCCTTCCATTGAAGATGACGTCGCATTAGAGTGGCAGTAGAGTGCTGATTAGGTAAGTTGTCGGCAGTTTCGTTGTTGTACGATAAGTACGTGTCGAATAAATCCTCAAGTTCATCAGAACACGATAAGGGTTGCCCTAGCTTGTTGATGTTATGTTCAGTAACTGCCATGATTCCATCAGCTACACGTGCCCTAGCGGCTTTAGCTAAGTCCTTGATAGCACGGTCAGCTTTACGTCGTTCCGCTGAAGAATCATAATCAGGAGCAGGGTTGGCTTTAGGTACATAACCGAACCAACCTCTACGAGCTAGCTTAGACATGAAGGCGATATTGAACTTGTGAGTAACTGCAGCGTCGTAGATAATCGGTACAGGTGAACCTACTAATAGAGTTGATACAGCTTGGCTACGTACTGCTCTAGATCGAGATTCGACTCCTTTGGTGTACTTAACGTCCTTATCGCCAAGGTCGTAAACTTCAGAAACAGTTTGGATAATGTTAATCATCTCGCCGTTAGTAGCTAGTTCGTCGGAGAACTCCCCAGAGTATAAGAGACCGGAACCGATACCGTGCTCACCGATGTCGTTGATGTGCTCGAGGTAACCAGGACCAGTTGATGGAGCGATTGATAGAGGTGGGACAGGCTTAAGGAACTCCTTGTATATATCGAAGTTCTCCCATAGTTCTTCGCCGGCTTCACGTGCAGCTTCCTTGGCTTGTGCGTGGTTGAGCTGCTTACGCTTGGATTCGATCAGGTCGTAGGCAGCAGAGAAGCACTTATGTGCGGCTTTCTTGCCAGAATCCTTACCTATACCTGAGCCAGCTAGGATGATAGCTACAGAGTTGACAGTAACTTCGATGTCGTCCCAATGGGCTATGTTACGTCTGAATTGAGATGCGAAGTTGATAATTTCACTGATAGCTATGATGGCTTTCATACGCTCAGGTACAGGCTTGAAAGGGATAGCTTCCATGACCTTAGTAATGATAGGGGCTTGTTGTGATTCGAATGCGCCGTAGTCACGAAGAGTTTCGGTGTCGGCTTGGAGTATTTTTCTCATGGGGGTTCCTTTTATGTTGATGTAATCTATACTTTGCGAGAAGTATGTGCAAAAAATAAGATTCACTTTCGTCCTTCCTGGTACGCCCCGTTGCCTATCGGCAAAAGGGACGTCCCTGGTAAGGGAGAAAGTAAATTTATGAACACTCGATATAACGAGGTCGAAGCGACACTGTAAGTGAACTTATTTACTTTACTAGTCCACATACTTCTTGCAAAATATAGAGTAATGTTCTCTGTAGAGGATACGTACCAAAAGACATCCAAGATGTTAGATCCTGTGAGGATGCATTAATTAAACACGACAGCATTATAATTTCATAGAAATTATAAGCGTCAGTGTTTAATTAATTCTTAGTAGTCCTATTTGAGAAGGTCGATGCGACACTATAGACTACCAAATTAATTAATAAGTCTACGTATCCTCAACGGAAAACATTACGAGTATGCTGTACAGAAGGTATATACCAAAATCACCAGAAGGTGATCTAGATATGTTTACTGGCTGGCCGATGTGCCCTGCCAAAGGCAGAGGGCACTATGGCGTGCCAGTAAACTATACTACTCCCAAGCTAATAGAGACGATACGTCATCATAGGAGTAGTGGTTTACTGAGTTCTATATACCCTCAGTACAGAATACTGAGAAGGCCCTCAAGTTTATGAGTCATTGTGGGCGAGTTGGGACTAGTGATTGGTTAATCAGAAGACGCTCTATCGTAATACCAACTTGCTGTGGGAATCATGATACCGGATTCTCCCGGTACTGAACTTATAATCGTATCGTAGTAGCTGTGAGTGTTATAATTAAAAGTAGTGCTCATACCAGCTAATCTGGAAACACGTTCAGCTAATTCAGCATCAGCTTCTTGTACCGATTTAGGTGGATAGCATTTCGACCACGTAGTAAGCCCGCCTGCTGAAGGACCATTACCTTGGTGTCTAGCAGCGCGAAGTTTCCTCATAGTCTTACGAGAAGCTCTGATGTGGTCATTGCCTACGTTGATACCAAGGATTCGACGATAGCCGTACTTGGCGTGACGTAGACGAGTCTTGTTCGAGTTGATTCGGAAGTTAGCTAATGTGAAACAAGCTGAAACTACTGCGATGATGTCATCAATGAAGTGTCTGAATTCACCAGTAAACGCTTCACGATGAAGGGAAATTTGCAAGTCATCGGCGTAAATAGTAAAAGCAAAGTTATCTATACCTAGTAAGTCATTCAGGAAGTCTTGGATTTCCTTGATAATAGGGATGATTGCTATGTTAGCTAAGATAGGAGATGTGGCGTAGCCTTGTGCACAGTAGTCACCTTCAGCATGATAGAAAGACGTGTCATCAGTTACAGAGCCAGCTGGTAAAGCAGATCGCTGTACTGAATCAAAGAACTCAGAAATGTCCATCATAAGAGTCATGTCGTAACCGATGTGAGTTCGAGCGGCTGTGACACAGTTCTTGTCAGGTACAAAGCCGTGGAATACATCAGCTACTCCATGAGAGTTAGCGTGAGTTGTGAACACACGATACAGGTCAGGTAGCTTAGAGCGCTGATACCTAAGTAAGTCAGCATCAGGTGCACAGATCTTTCGGACTTTACCATTTCGCTTCGGAATAGTATGCTCGGTGTAAGTACCGGCTGGAAGTGAGTGTATTTCAGATTGCTTATTCATAGTAGCTCCTCATATATTTGTCGTAACTGGTCATCAGTACATTCATTAATAAATTCTTGATCATAGTTGTAAGATTTTAAGGTGGACTCAATTATATCCATACTAGTTGGGGTTAGATACTCGCTAATAGAGATGACCCCAGCTTGCTTGTGTGAATTGATTTCGTCGATTATGCCATCTTGGATAGTAATGATTTCATCAACTAGCTCGTCATGTTCGTACTCATTAACGTCAGCTTCTAAGTGCGATTGGTAGTACATAATGTACAAAGACCCTAAGATAGCGTAGAGGTTGAAGTGGTTTTTAGCTAATAAGGCTTTCTTGTCATATATAACAACGTCCTTGTAGTGCTCCTCAGGATCATCCGGAATTAGACTACCAGGGTCATCATCCGGTGTGATTGGGTCAGGTGCAGCTTCAAGCTTAAGTTCAGCGTAGAGCTTAATGATAGAAGATATGATGTTAGCTTTGTCGTAGCCCCATACGAAAGTTTGGCCTGTTCCAGCTTTGTAGTTAAGGTTACGCAGTAGTTGGTTCAGTTCCCATACTTGGAACTTCTCAAGTTCGTCCTTAGTAAGTACTTCAGTTCCACTAGTCTTTACAGGATAAGTAGTAGCAGTAGTTGTAGTAGTACGAGGCTTTGCCTTTACGTTTTCAGGTCGGACTGCTGCGACGTTTGCTTCGAAACCTAAGTTAAGGTATAGGTCCTCAGCTAGGTCCTGCACTTCGTCGAATAGAGGGTGAGCTGCAGCACCACAAGAGTAGCGTCTAGTGGATTGATTTGTAGCAGATTTGCCGAATAGAGAAGCTACTGCAGATGGATACTCTGTAGGCTTAACAGTGATTGCTGTACACATACCCTTAACGTACTCAATGTCAGTACCTAGAGTTCCGTTTACTGTACGGTACTCGTAATGAGCAGTGTTGTTCTCCTTACCGTCGAGTGCCATGATACCAGCGAAGTTAGGCGTGTCATCAGAGCCGGATTCAAGAGGGAAAACTACACCAAGGTTGTTAGGAGTCTTCATTAAGTCAGTACCAGAAAAGGCTTGACGAGAGGAACCACCTGGGTGCTTGTGGATAGAGTTGATGTCAGATGACATAGCTTCGAACTGAACTGAGAAGATAGATGATAACTTTTGGATTATACCAGTAGCTAATAGTTCGTTTACCTTCATGTTGTGAAGTGGTTCAAGCTTAGCAGAGTAATCCTTCACGTCCTCCATTTCGAAGTCGATGTGACCGCCTGATACTAGCTGTTCGTAGTTGAAGTAGCAAGTAGGGATGGCGATGTCAAGTAGAGAGTTGTCAGGTGCACAGAAGCGTAGGTTGAGAGTCCAGTAGTGTACTTGGAACTCACAAGAGCTAGCTAGAGGGCCTGATTGGTCATAGATAGCTTGGATTGACTTGTGGTTAAGAAGGATGATACCCTGGTTGTCGTGAGTATAAAAGTCCTTGATGCTAGCGAGGGCGGCTTGCGTCGAAGCGTTCCCAGAAGCTTGGGTCACCTTGCTGTCTTGCTTGTTCGAGGCTGATTTGCCCTTCAGGTCTGGTTGGGAATTCTTGATTTTCTCCGAATGTGTCAACTTCTGGTTCTGGTTCGTTTGGTTGTTCTTCATGTAGTGATTCCTTGTAGTCGTTCATTTCTTTAAACGCATCTAAGCAAACTGATGCAGAGTACGTCTCAGGGTTTTCTTCCTTGTAGATTCTCATGAAGTCAGCTAAGACCTCACAAGCAAGTAACTCAGGAGAGTACTTAGGTTTGTTAGCAAGGGCAAAGGCTTCAGTGTTAGAAGTATCGAAAGAGTCAATAATGTTGGTTTTAATGTAGAGGTCGAAAGCTCTGTTGGACATAACGTCAGCATAGGCTAATGCTCCGGCTTTTAGGTTGTTAGATACGTAAGGTGAGCTAAGGTTAGAGTGAGTTAGCGACCTAAGTCCACGCATCGTCTTGTTGTCAAGAGAGCCACAGCATACAGATCCGTAGCGAGGAGAGCTAGAGTAATCGTCATGGCCGTGGCTTATGTTGGCTGAGCCGAATGGTGATACGATGATACCTTCAGTTCGTTCGCCTGGTCGCATTTCAAGTAGAGATGTGCCGTAAGTTGGGGCGATAACTGACTTAGTCATTAGCTGGTGGGCTACTAGGTAGTGCTCGTAGTTACGATGTTCGTCAGGATCCTTGGCTACTCTGTAAGTGATTTCAACTCCGCCGTCTACGACTTTAGATGAGCCGTCGATTTGGTTGTCCACTTTGGAAGCAAAGCCTTGCATGATAGAGTCGATTTGCTTGTTGATCTCGTTTTCGTCGGCTTGATGAGTGTTGTAGATGTTGTCCATTTCATCTTTGTTGCTATGCATGTAAATGATAGTAGAGTACTGCTTGCTTCGTACTTCGGTAAGGTTCTCTATGATAGAAAGTGAAGTAAGAATATGAAGTGGATTCATGATTACTTTCTTGTTGCCCTTCTCACGTAATAAGGCTCCATAGAAGTGCTTACCAGCTTTCTGACGGAATGCGGCGATTAACTTCATACAGTCGTCGAAAGGTTGTGGCTTGATGTTAACAATTTGGTCAGTAACATCATCAAGTAAGTGACTGTCAGCTGGACGAGAGTAGTTAGAAGTACGGTAGTCTTCCTTGCAGACGAAACCTTGCGATGTAGTAAGATTAGCTATAGATTGACGGTTGATTGGGACTTTGGTAAGTACCGCTCCGTCGATGAACTCCTCACGATCACGAGTAGATATCATGTCAGTAGAGCAAGTTGTAGAGAATTCCTCAAGTTCAGCTTGTAGTACACAGTCCAAGAAGGACTTCTTAGTTGGGTCAAACATTAGTTACCTCCTAGGATTGCAGTTTCTTCAGTAGCTACTAAAGAGTCCTGCTCGATTTGCCAGTTGTACGTTCTGTCAGGCTTACCGACGATAGTACCATCGAACTGGTAGTTGAAGAGTTGGACGTCTTGCTGTTGTAAGTCAAGATCACCTGGAGCTAGTAATTCGAGAGTCTTGATAGCCATACGAAGTTGGTTCATAAAGAACGGAGCAAGTTGAATCATTCCGTATGATTCAACTGAGTTCTCAAGTTCCTGCTTCGGATTAAGCCAGATTGAGCAGTTCGTGTTAGCATGAGTAGCACAAATGAAGTTACCGTACTTCGATAAATCATCACGAGTTTCGATAGTAGGTGCTCCATATAGGATGTGTTTGTCACGAGCTTTTTGGTCATCAAGGTATAGGTGAGTATATAACTCATAAGGATAACTACCACCGGCAGTAGGTACATACTGACTACGACCTCTAAAGTCGTTAGTTAAGTTAGCAACGATAGGTGCCATTAGGTCCAGTTTGTGTGAGCTACTAGACGTGATTGTACGAGGGTCAATAGGGAATCGAAGTAAGTTAGATACTTCGGCAGTATCCTCTTCGAAACAATAAATACGCTCGAATATATTAAAGATATTAACTAGCTTACACATTTCAGAGAACCAATGGGCAGTATTAATAGAAGTACCACCTGCTCCGATGAATGCGAAAGTGTACTTGTGACGCTTGACATCAGTGATTAGCTTACGGATTGACTTCTTGTCGAAACCAAGTACCTGGCACATCTGTTCACATGAGAGTTGCTTGATGTTGAAGGCGTTAGCAATTAGTGGAGAGATAGCTACAGCAGTAGTTGGTAGTTGGTGATTATGCTTCAAGCCCACATTGTGACCGAAGTTGTAGTACATCTGCGGGAAGTATGTATCAACTACAGGATTAAGCACACCAGATGAGGGTCGATGAAGGAAGGCGTAACGAGTACGGATTTGCTCTTTGATGTAGTTGGAGTGGAAATCGATTCGTACAGTTTGCGGATCAGACCAACGGATAGACTTGTCAGGCTTAGGTTGAATTAGTAAAGATGGGTCGTGTTTGAGGTACTTGAGCATGTAAGCACCGGAAGATGGGTTACGAAGCTCGTAGTTGTCAAAAACCGCTAGTCCATCACTCCAACCTCCTTCGAAGTTAACAGTTACAGCATGGCCACGTTCCGTGTGGTAATAAGTAATAGGAGCAGGTATATCCGTAGTAGGCATGTGGTCAGTGTCGACGTATTCAAGAGGTATTTTAATAGGAGATGAGTTGTTGCTATGAGTTTCCTTAGTAAAGGTAGGCAAGAATATACTATAGTTGTGGTACGTATGCCAAGACGGTACAAGTAAATCAGAATGAAGAAGAAATTCGTAGTCAGAGCCTTGCTGTTCGACCCATTCGGCTATAGATGGCTTGAGTTTATGGTAGTAATAGTTATGTGACATTATAGTTCCTTAAGATTATAGTAGAGCCTACAAAGTAGACTCAGTATAGCCTCAATGGCTATATATGGTTGTACTTACGTACGGCCGAGGATATCGGGTTATTTGCCCGATTCCGCCTTTGCAGTAGCACTCTTGCCACTAGACACTTTTACTGATTGGTCTAACGATGTGTCTTGACCTTCTGTTACTTCTGCAACTAATTGTGAGATGTCAAATGTAGATTCAGCCATTATTCTGCTCCTCCATCGATACCTGCAACTGGTAAATCCATAGAAACTGGACCACTTAATGTGTATAAGTTGATTTCAGCAGATGGGTTCGCAACGATAAGAGCTTGAATAGCTTTCTTTAATTCTTTCTTAGTAGTTGGTTTTTGAGTCATCATTTTACCGTTTACTTCTAATGCGTACTTTGCAGCTTTCTTTGCGCTTTTCTTTGTTTTTGCAGCTAATTCTGCAGCTAATTGATCTAATAATGTTAATTCTTTTGCCATAATTTTTCCTTTATAGGGTTGGGATTTGTTGCACAGGCTGTGCGGACATGGACGGGAATCCATTTGATTCTCGAGATTCAAATTAGTTTAATGTCATTGCGGACTGAGCTTACTCGTGCTCTTGAAGCGTAGCCCAGAAGCAGAAAGCGCCTAGGCAGGATACTACCAAGATAGCCTCACCTAGTGGTCCACTTAGTTCCATAGCCTACTTCTTACATTATTGTAGTAGTTATACTCTACTTCGTACATAAGGACTTCATTTCTGTAAGCTTAGTTAATATAGCAGTTCTACATTCAGTGTCGTACACGTCCAGTGTTTCCTCTTCTATAGTAGCTAGTACCCTATTAAACTTTCTTCCAGATTGTATAGCAGCTTGTACGTACCCTAACCAATCTACGGTTAGACCTAGCTCCTGCAGACGGATCAGCTGAAATGAGAGTGGCAGTCCGTGAGTAGCGGAGAAATTAAACACAAAAGCACCTGATATGACATCACCACCGGTTGTAGTTTTGCCTATACTGGCGGATGTTACTTCTTTACGTGGCATGATATTTCCTTATAGTTGGATTGTTGGTTTGGCAAGAAGTGAGTTTACTTCATTACAGACTCTACGGAATTCCTCTTCCATGTTGGTACCTGTAGAGTAGCCCTGCCAATAATATGAGGTGTCTTCTCCAAAAAACTCCAAGGTGCTTGGTCCGTAATAGACATTACCTATACTCTTAACGTCAATAGCAGGACCATGTACGCCTTTAGGTGGGATGATAAGCATGTTACAACTCGATTATTTCAAGTGTACCTGCAGCTATATAGTCTTTCATTGCAGGGTGAGATTGATCAACTACAGAGTCAGTAGTGATGAACTTAGTAATACCAGCTTGGATCAAGTCGTGTAGACCATTGTGAGCAAATAGGTGTGTTACGTACAGGTGGATTTCTACATCGGGCTGTACGCCTTTGAGCGTTTTGGCGAGTTCAAGGAAAGTTTTACCACCAGCCATAAGATCATCGATAATAAGAACAGTAGCACCGTTAAGCTGCTCGGCGGTTGCAAATATCTCAGTATTGGTGATCCTGCCAGTAGTTAAGTCACGTTGCTTGTCGGCTCGGATCATTGGTACACCGAATCGTTGTGAGCATGATTGTACTTTCTTGTTAGCACCTGCGTCAGGAGATACGAAGTAGTTATACTTAGCAGATAAGGCATTAGCAGGAGAAAGTAAGTCAAGATCGACAGAGTAGTTGTCCAGAATGGTAGTAGCTGGCTTGTTGTAGCAGTTGTCGATAAGAGCAGTAGATACATCAGAGTGGTTGTCGTATGTAACAACTGACTGAAAGTTACAAGAGTTAATCAAGTTAGTGAATACCTTCAGACTGAATGACTCACCGTTGTTACAGCGTCTGTCTTGACGACTAAACGCACAGTAAGGCATGATTAGCTTGATACGTACAGTCGGCATAGAGTGCTTGATTGCTTCGACTAGCTGAAGTAGTTCGATGATGTGGTCAGATGAAGTAACAGATCCACGGATTGTCACACAGTTATCCACTAGGTAACTACTCATCTTGTTGATAAAAGTAACTTGCAATTCCCCTGACGGAAATCGTAATACAGTGTAGTCGCCGAATGTGATGTTAAAGTTAGGTTTCATTATTGCTCCTTTATTGTTTGTGGTGTGTATTTATGATTTTATTTTGTACGCTTGACCAGTATTCACCGGGTTGCTTTCTTACTATATTACTATTTTCTACTTTATAGCCAAAAGCACTCATAGTATCGTCAGTGTCGAAATTAGTAGTCCGTTTCACGTGTACATATTCTTTGTTTCCTGCCAAGGCTTCTTTAAACTTATCACCTATAGCTATGTCTACTAGACCGAAGTAGTTACTTCCAGCATCAAATACTATGTACTTATCCTTAAACCTTTTGTCTAATATAAATTGCATTATTGTTCCTTTAGTTCTTGTTGTAGTTGTGATGTAGGAGAGATAGGCTTGGCAACGGCTTGAGCGTATCCAGCTAAGTTTTTATGTGATACCACACAGATACCACCACATGGCACGTAACCTTGAGTTAGTTTTTCATTTATCTTTCGCTCTAGTTCGTTATAGTCTTCACTCATAGCAAAGTAATAGTCTTCATACAGTGGCTGACTCATAGCTTCTTCCTAATGAACAAGAATGAGAATACTGCTTTGATACCAGATAGTACTAAAGAGATTAGCAGTGATGGAAATAAAGCAACTAGGATTAGTACATTAGCTAACCAAGTGTAGTTAGGGTTCCTAGTCCAGTACCACTCTCTGTATTCAGATAGAGTCTTACCATGATCATATGGATCATACTCATCAGAAGCGCAAGTAGATATAAGCATCACAAGGTTTATTATAGCCCATATAGTTAGTAAAATACATGTCATAGCTTCTCCTTTAGTTCAGATACAGGGATAAGAATTCCGTTGTACGTAACATAGTCACAATCAAGTCGAGAGATGAGTAGCTTGATCCACTGCTTAATAGAAGGAGTCTGCAGCTTAGATACTTGAAGTAGTCCAATAGTGCTAACACGTACTTCGAGTTGGTTGATTACGTCAGGTAGTTCAGAGCCGATTTGCGTTGATTGGTTGTTGATTAGGATTGTTATCATGCTAGTTCCTTACTTAATATGTAAATAGTAGTTTACTACTTAGATATGTAGTAAGAATTAAATGGTCGGATGGAAAGGATTCGAACCTTCATATGACTAGTATGTCACAGCTTCGCAAGCTGGTGCCTATCCATTAGACTACCACCCGAGTAGAAGACAGATTACGGTTCTGTCGGACCGTCAGCCCTAAAAAGGAGGTGGGCTGAGAGGAGAAAAAGATTAGATTAAAAGGAGTAGTTTATACTCGTTACGGAGTGGGATTAAAATGCTTTGAACTGAGAGAAATCAATCTCGTCCTTGATAATAGTGCCAGAGAACTTCACCCACTTGTTTTCGTAGATGTAGTTAGTGCCATCATTATAAATTAAGTCTCTGTTATCGATGTATAAGTCTTCATCACACCTGTCTGTTTTAGCGCCAATATCTCGCAGTAATGTGAAGTAGATACGGAATTCTTGCTTAATACTGAAGTCATCTACAATAACAGACTTAAGTTGACATTCTTTGTCTTTGAATGTACCTTTGAATGTGATTTCATTGATTTTAAGTTTGTCAGTAGACACCTTGATTTCGACGTCTAAGTCCGCTATTAGTTCCTTGATAGGCTGCTTGTAGCGTAAGTACTCAGCACAGACTTCTTGAAGCACATCGAAAGAGAACTCAGGAATAGTATGACTAATGTCAAGTAATTCTTTACGAACTTTCTTAGGAAGCTTGTTATCTTTGGCGTAGCCTGCAATTACTTCAGCTTCGAGCTTGTCGTATTTGAAGTTGTACAGAAATCTACCAAGCCGACCTCGCATGAAGTTGTTGATGTCCCTGTCACGGTTAGCTGTAACTAGATGTAGACGCTTGCCAGGTACCGCACCATCGAATAGGTTGAGTAAAGTATCCTGCGGGTTGTATGCACTTCCACCGTCATCAGATTCAACTTGGGTACTGTCGTTATATACTTTCTCGAATTCATCAAAGAAAACTACACAAGTACCTAAGTCCTGTAGGAATTGGTTGAAAGCAGGTCCGAAGAATGGTTTACTGATCTTAATAACAGGAAGTTGAGCTTTGTAGCAGATTAGCTTCATTAAGCCAGACTTGCCAGCACCTTTGAGGCCAGTTGCTTTAACACCTAGGCATGAGTCAGATGAATTGAAAGTAGATAGGACTTTATCAGCTCTGGCGTCAATAGATCCGTAACGCTTAGCAGGTACTTGGTAGTCCAATTCAGATACGTACTGAAGGTAATAAACACCTTCGTCGTATCTAGCTTCGTATACTGCTGGAGCAAGTGCTGGTTGTAATGAATCGATGTCAGCTTTGATTAGCTCGACTCTGCCATTTGGCGATTTGAAAAATTGTGTTGTGTTCATGTTGTTTCCTTTAAGTTGAAGCTAAAAGCGCTGAAGCTTCTTAGGCCTTCTTTCGTATCTATGTAGATAGTGTACCCACTATCACGTCCTCTTACTAATTTATTCTTAGGTAAGCATCTGCCTGTTAAAGTTTCAACTATGCCGCCTTCCTTGTTTAGTATCTCGTAAGTTTTGGTTGGTATCTTCTTTTCTTCGGCTAGTAGTTCATTTAGTTTTTCCAGTTGCCAATCTGATAGGCCTTTTGTCCAATTTACCATATTATTTCCTTTTAAGTTAACCTATTATGCTTATACAGAGTTATCTCTGTAACCGCAATTGTTTATGCACTCCAGCATCTGTTCTTTAGGCGATTCTGCTATCTTTGTGTAGTTCATCTTGAATTCATCTTTGAAGCCACCTGTGTAGTGTCCGTAGTTGAGGTTCTCGTACTTCTCTATTTCGTTGTATGTAGGTTTAGGTACAAGTCTAGCTAGTTGTTCATTTGTTAAGTTTTCGAAGTTGTTTTTCATTTGTTTCCTTTTAAGTTAGTCTATACATACGACTAGTCCGCTCCTCCTAGTAAAAGGATTGTTGAACTAGTCTAATCTATAGATGTCGTTACACAAGCCTAGGGACTTAAACCCTAGGATTCCATGAAGGCAGGTACAAATTGTGCGATACTTGATTTAATTAGCTCACATATGGTGTCATGGCCGATCACTCATTGCTAACCCTGCTTTGCGTCTCTTGTTATAATGTGACCTTCGTTAGCAGAACGTCCCAATATCTACTTTAATTCCGCCACTTGTGCTCGCAAAGGCACAAATCCCGAAGGATAAGACCCTGCTTGTTCGTGACTGTCTTTAAGGCGAAGTCATTCCTTGGAGATTAAATCTCGATTCCGTTGCTAGGAGAAGCGTTGCCGCGTTCCTTACACCCAATTCCAGCAGGTGCTAGGTCCGGCCATCCGCCTTTACTGACTCCTTTGGGACTTCCCCAAAACTTTGTTCTTGCCATAAGAACTCCTTGTTGTGTTGTATTTATACTGCAATAACAGCCCGAAGGTCAACTAAGTCAGTTGCTAACACCAACACCAAGGTTGGATTTGAACTACTCATGTAGATGAGTTGGAAGCGGTTCGAGGTAAGGTTCACAATAGTCAAAATTACTGGAAAAATACTCCAATTGAATCTCAGAGCTATAATCACAGAATCCGTAAGGAGCTACAGTGAATATAACATCATCGACGTCGTAGAACTTGCAATACTCACCAGGTTGAGGTTTCCATAACTCTTTAATCATAGATTCACTAGTAACTGTACCATTATACTGGTATATACTACTATCATATCCTACTACCCAATCACCAACCTTTAACTTTGGTTCGTCAGGTTTAATTGTATAGGTAAAATTAGAATTAAACGTACCGTTAAACGGCTCACGTTCACCGGTAGAGCCTCGACCTTGGTAGCACTGCAGAAGTTCAGCACCTTCAGCCAAAGCCTTCCTGTAATCAGAGTACTCGTCGTTGATTATGTAGATGGCTCCGTAGCCAACGTCATTAAAGATAGCTAGCTCATTATCGCGGTCTTCCGGATCCAGCCACTGTTCGTACTTAGCGGTTGTTCTAGTCGTCAATTTGCATAACAACTTACCTCCAGCAAGCCAGTGGTCAAAGCATTCTTTATTATCTCTTATTAATTCTTTATCCATTTAAAACTCCGTTTGGTGTATTTTCTAGATTATTAGTTAGTATAAAAGTATCATAAGCAATTGCAGCTTCTAGCTTAGTAGAATAGTTACCAAGAGACTTCTCTTTACCATTTAGTTGTATTCGTGCTCTCCATTTAGTGCCATTTTTTGACACCCCTCTGTACCCAGAGGTATTAGAACTTTTCAGTATTCTTGTATTTTCTGTTTGTGTACTTTGTGTCACCCATCTACAATTAGTAGGACTATAACCTATATCGTTATTTTCTCTATCAATAGATAACGTCTCAGAGTATCCGTTAGACAGTGCCCATTCTTTAAACGCTATAAAATTGTTAAGCCACTCCTCACATACCGTAATACCGCGGTCTAAGTAGTACTCTTTATTTCTTGGTGTTGAGCCTTTACACCGTGATTTCATATTTTGCCATATACTATACAACCGTGTACCTTTATGTCCTTGTTTTAGCATTTTACTAGAGCAGCTTCTACACTGCGTAATCTTCCCTAGGTTTACCTGTGACATTATTAAATCTTTTTGAGCTCCGCATTTTGGGCAGGCATATGTTGCTTTCTTTACTTTATATGTTCCCATATCTACTATACCTAATTCTTTTATTAGTATCATTAACCAATCCTTTATTTCTTTTGTATATTATAACATAAAGATTATTAGATTTGGCTGAATTCTGCCTTGTACTTATTAATTAACTCTTTATTCATAGTTATCCTTATACCCCGCTATTGAGATGTTAGTTTTGAATTGTTTAGCTACTCGAGGTAGAAAATCAGCAGATAGTCCTGCAGTATCACCATAGTGGATGTTAGCAGTATCGTAATTCGAAGAGTGCCATATAGACTTCACTACAGATACTTCCTCAGGAGAGGTGACTACTACGTCGTAAAATTCGGAAATCTCAGCGTAATATCTAGCTAGTCGTTTACGTAGTGATTTAAATACACGAGCACGTACATGCTTGACAAGTTTAGGCCCAGACTGATTAGCAGTTAAAACGTCAGTAGCGAGTTGCAGTTTGGAAGCAGGAGAGCTGTAGCGAGTTGTTATTTGATAAGAATGAAATAATATAGGACTAGCACCAATTATATCATACATACGACCTTCAGAGTGAGCTGTTTTCTTGAACTTCCAAGCGTCGGATTCACTACGAATAATACCGATGTCCTCAATAGAGTCACGGACTAAGTCGAAGTTAGCTGCAAGCTTACTAAGGTCGAGTTCGTACTGAGAGTTAGTAACTTCTTGCAAGTCATCAGGCATCTTAGCTATCTCAAGTGCTTTGCTAGCATACTCAGCAGCTAGCTTCTCATAGAGTTCATAAGACTTGTTGTACAGTTTACGTTGTTTTTTTTTTGCTTCTTAGTGAAGGCGAACATGGCTTACTCCTCGATTACAAGTAGACTCTTCAGTTGGTTGTTCACTACATTAAAGTCAGCTTCGGCTTGTAGTAAGTTAGTATGTACAGTTTCATACTTGTTCTTCATTTCGTCAGAGAATGAAGCAGGTAAGAATGTTTCAATAGAACCAATAGCGTTACGCATAATAGTTATCTCAGAAGTAGCTTTGCTGGCTTGGGCATCAAGCGACTTCAGGGAAGCTGTTAACGGCTCAGCGGTGGCTTGTATGGCACGTTCAATACGGTCAGCGACTAATGTGTCGACTTGATTGTTAATGAACGTAGAGACCTCCTGAGGAGTCATTAACAGACGATAAGCTTCATAGCGAGCTTTGCCTGATTTGAGCGAGTCAGCTACTACAAGAGATAGGTTAGGTAGAAGCTCGTCGTTGTAGAGGATAGAGTCTGCATTGATGTGAGTAATACCAGAGTAGTAGATAGAAGTACCTGCGGCAGTAGTGTAAGCTACTAATTGCTGTACTTCAGAAGGTGACATGTCTTTTATAGGCGTCATAAGTCGATTCCTTTCGGTTGTTTATATTTGATGAATGTGAGCTGAGTCATTACTCTACTACCACTATATGCAATGTTGGAAGTGTGTAATTCATAACCAAGCTTTAAGTGTGCTTTTATTAAAGCGTTAACAGCATTATCAAGATGCTCAGTGGTTGTATTAGAAGTAGCAGTTCGTATGCGAATATCCTCTATTTCACGTTTCATAGCTACTCTCCTTTAGGTGGGTTAACTACTTGTGAGTAATCAGCTAGAAGCCTATTGTTAGTCTCTTCACGCTTTACAGATGATTCAAGAGCAAGTTGCTGTACGTCGTTGAACGTTTGGTTGATTTTGGCTTGAGTCTTATTCATAACTTGAGCTATTTTTGCTTGGTGTTTAGATTCTTCGTCGGCTATCTTCTTCATTCTGTCAGTGTCAAGACCCGTTTCACCTAGCATTTCGATAGACTTGTAGACTGTGTCGTTGATTTCAGAACGGATAGTTTCACCCACTTTTGCTGTCATGTTAACTGCCTTAGCTGTCATTGCGTTAAGGTCAGATAGCTTTTGCTGGAATGCTTTGAATCCCATCTTAGATTGCAAGTCGTTTTCAATAGTAGGCAGAATCGTAGTGATTTGCGTTACAGAGATATTAGCAGCCGCAAGTAAAGGGTTTACATGAGAAGCTATGTCCGTACTGATTGCTTCGATAGAAGCAGTTAGCGTTGTAACTAAGTACTGTGCATCAAAGTGCTTACGAGTGTTCTCTTCTGCAGTAGCTAATACTTTGTGGGCTTTCTTTAGAAGCTTTTCGTAAGTCTTTGATGTTTCTTCCATTGCGGATTTGACTTGAGCAGCGTTTTCGATGTAAGTAATTACAGAATCACGCTGCGCCTCGATGTCAGCTACTAGTGATGAGATAACTTGAGTGATTGACCTGTTGTTCATCTCAGCTACTTTTGCTTTCTCTTCGGAATTGTCGAGCCACTTAGCAGCCCACTTCTCTTTAGGATCGATTACAGCTAAGGCAGTTGACATCTTTGATTTGAAGAAGCCTTCCTTTTGACCAGCTGATGCGAAGTCACCTATTTTTAGCATAGCCTCTGCAACCATTTCGTTGATAGAATCCATGTTCTTAATTGTTGTGTCGTCTGTCAGGATAGCTGATTGTTTTGTTGCTTTAGCTTTCGTTGATTGGAACTTGTTAAGAAGCTTATTTAAGTCCTCACCTGATTCTGCTACTTCTTCAATTACTTCAGTTTCTTCTATGATTTCTACTACTTCAGTTACCGTATTGTTTCTTTCTCCGCTTATTTCCATGTTATATCCTTTTTCTACTGTTGGGTCGTAAAACTTGCTTCTTGTTTCCTCGATTGCCATTACGAGCTCCTTGTCTTGTGGTATACCTAATGATCCGTATACTTCGTTTATGTCTCTACCCACTGTACTTTACCTCGTAGCCTTTTGATGTAGTAGGGAACTCATTTATAAACTCTTCAGGAGTCCTACCAGAGTTTTCGACTCTTTTAATCAAGTACTGAGAGTAGTACTTACCTTTGTACTTAAAAGCAGGTCTAGGGTCGTCACCTTGGATGATGTCGGGTTTGTCTTTTGTGGGCTTTATCATGTAATTTTTACTAGCGTCTGGGTAATCTACTATGAATCTAGTTAAGTTATTGCTGCATACGGACCTACTGTACTTACATGCAGCTTCATGTAAAGTAGCTTTATAGTAAATATTACCACCTATAGTTACAGTTTCTTCTTGCTCAGGTTCCTTGATGTGATTGTCAAGTATTTGCTGTAGAGTAGCTTCTAAAGTAGTTATTTTGTCAACTAAAGCAATCACTGAAGTAACTAAGTTCGCGTGCTCCTGCTGTTTGCCTTTGTTGTAGTTCATCGAGTCGTCTATTGATGTCATAGTCTGCTTTCCTCCTTATTTCTGATCCTAGCTGTGCTATGTAATGCTGTAAGTCTACAAGCTCGCTACGTAGGCTTGTGAGTTCATTAGCTATAATAGGCTTGTCTGTAAAGTTGTCAATAGAGTTCATAGTGGCTCCTGTTTATATTAGTCAATAGCAAGTTGCTACTGAGTGACGTAAACCAGGAGGATTCCTGGGTTACCTAAGCTACCATACGAAGTAGCCCATTATGATACCTATTGGTGGTACAAATACACCACCGATACCAATAACTGACTTAGCAGTCCAAATAAATGGTTCCATGTTTGTAAGTGCTAGGATGTTTAATACCCAACCATAAATACAGGCACCTAAGATCGATAGATAGAACAGTATAACTGTTATACTTGTTGATAAGTCTTTCATTTTTTAGCCTTTCTAGCTTCTTTCAAGATCGCAGCTACCATTGGATCAAGTCTAGTTTCTTTCATCTTCTTAAGGTTATTGTATACCTTTTCGCCAGATGAAACAACAGTAATTTGAGTCCAGTAGTTTCCTACTTGAACTCTTCTGAAAGCTTTCTTTGCAGCAGCTTTACCTTTGTTTAGTTTAGTTCTAGCTGACATGATTACTTACTTTTCTTTTTAGCAGCTTTTAGTTCAGCTTTTTCAGATAGCACAGGGAACGCCAAAGAGTAAGTATCGTTATAGTCGTAAGTAGAGATAGCATAGTCTAAGTACTTTCTAGCATTGTTTTGTAACAACTTGATGGCAGCTTTGTCGTTTGGTAATGCGATGATTTCAACTAAGTCTTCGTCTGCATCGAATACCATAGCTAATGTAGCTGGTTTGTTTTTTAAGTCTGTAACTAACTGAGCTCCAAACATCTCGTTTAATAAGTCTTGAAGAGTCTTTGGTGCTGGTCTTGCGTCTGTATAATTAATTCCTGTAGTTGGCATATTGTTTTCCTTTGGAGCTGTTGTTTCTGATGTTTCTGTTGTTGCTACTGGAGCACTTGGGTTTGATACGAGTTTGAATTTTTGTAAGAATCTGGCTCTGCCTAATTCTAAACGACCGTGGTTAAAGATTATGCAATTACCTCTAATTTTAGATACTTCTAAGGTCTCCCCTTTTATACCACACTCATCTGTGAACTTTCGTTCCCATGTAGAGCCTACTTCGATGTAGCCTTCTGGTTCATTTTTCATTGGTTCTTCCTTTGTTAGTTGTTGTGGTACCTCGTCGAACGATGGTATGATGTACGGTTTGCCGTATGTTGCAGGTATTTCCATACAAGGGTTTTCCGCCTCTTCAGGCTCCTCTATACTGTCTTCGTAGGAGAGTAGCTCTTCCCATGTGAGGATAGTGTAATCAAGGTCTTTGTAGCATGATTCAGGGCCATGTTCAGGCCACACAGTGTCACTTCCAAAGCACTTGTCTTCGTCAGTTATGTTTTGGTAATCTGATACATCGCCAGGATCATAACCATCGCATTCATGTGCTCTGTCCACAATAGCTTGAGCTAATGGAATTGAGCCGAAAGTCTTAACTACGATGTCGTTGTGAACTAAGAATGATAAGTCGATTTCATCAAGCCTAGACTTGAAGTAGTTGTACTGATGGTTGTAGCCTTCAGGGCTAGTAGGGTTGAAGTCTTCCCAGCTAGCTGAGGTATGGTACGTAAAGCCTTCTTCAGTACTACCTATAAAGCGCGTATCATCAGGTACGATACATACAGATTCATCAATAGATGTAAACTTGAATACAGAGCCGTCTCTTTTCCACTTCTTGTAGATAGGATAAGTGAACTCAGGTTCGGCTGGTTCAGTAGTAGGCTCTTCTTGGCAGAGAACTAACCAATTACCAGCTCCGGCTTTTACACGGCTTAGTATGTCGTTATCAACTTCTACTAATTGACCTTCTACGAAAGTATATCCTACCCACTTAATACAGATAACAGTGTCACCTTTCTTGGCTTCTGAACCAGGTTTTGTTTCGATAGTGTTCCAGTATGCATTAGTAGGTAATACGCTATCGCCTTGGTCATCTACGTAGTGGTTATCACTACCTACTACATATAGGTTACCTTCAGTAGTATAGTTGTTAGGGTCTACTTCGTTACGCTGGATTACATCACCTGGTTTAGGTACGTAATCATCGGGTTTATATTTAAAATTCATATGCGTCCTTTATTTCTTAACACACTGCATAACAGGTGCCATTTTTCCTTGTTTTCCTTCGGCTAAGTCATTTTCTGTGTATACTATGATACAATCAAGCTTAGAAGTAGAGAATTCGTAGAGTCTTGGGTTTAGACCATACGTGTCTAAAGAGAACTTGTTTGATTTAACCTCAGGATCGTTGAACGACTGAGCGGAAGTGATCCACCCAGCTTGTGCGGATATTGCTAGAGTAGCAGCAGCGGTTAATGATAATAGTAGTTTTTTCATTGTGACTCCTTATAAGTCTTTAGTTTTCTCACACACAATAATGTATGATAACAGTACTCTGTACCAAGGTACTTTAGTAGTTTCGAATCGATATTGTAAGTCATGCTTACGTTGGTATAAAGATTCTTTGGTTTCAATGTATGCAGCATGTGTGATAGATAGTATAAAACCAATCACGAACAAGCATATCATTGTCAGCCATATAAGTAGGCTACCTACTGATGTCCAAAAGTCCATCGGGTTTGCATACACGGTGGTATCGTCAATTAGTAATCCTATCAGCCAATTAGAATCGACTGCTTGCACAGCAGTCCCTACTACGAAAGAGAGGCCATATACGCTGGATACTGCTACTGTTATAATTAGTGGTAATAAAGTAATCCACAAGAAAGCCTTGTAGAGAAAGTCGGTGATAGACGGGTTGAGCTTACATTTCATGATTGTTCCTTTAGTTTGTTCTTCAAGTTCACGAGTCGGATTGAGATGTAAGTCTGCAATGCTTGTAACTCGTCGATGTCAGGTTGAGGTAAGTCAGTAGCTTCCCCAAGTTGTTGGTTGATGTGCAAGTAATATGTACGAAGAGACTTGATCTCCTCAGTGATTGGTAGTTCGGTAAACATCAGTCGTCCTTTGTAAGATTAACAAACTGCTTAGCTTGTTCGAACGCTTCTGCTATAGCTTTGTTACGCTCTGTTTTGTAAGAACTAAGCGGTTGTTCAACATCCATGTACACGTTAGCCGCAGCGTTATCTATATACTTAATAAATTGCTCAAGTGTCATATCACTCATTAGTTACTCCTTATGTAGGTAAAATAGTTTCAAGTTCCGATAATTCTATAGTGTGCTTACCTCTTGGTAATATTACCTCTAAATTTGGGTTCAATACTTCATCTGAGTATCTATCCCATACTATACAATCACTTAGAAGCTTATGCTCTTCGCTATATATAAATAACCAACCGCTCTCTTCGGTACTGAAGTCACCGTCACGCCAATGATGTGCGTATACTGCGTAATGTGCATCAGGTTCTTCGATAAGATGTGACACACTAGCTAGAGTACTTTTTCCTTGCTTTACTATAAGCTTAAGTTTGAGTGTACGCAGTTCTTCTGTTTTGGTAGCAATAGTTGCTTGTAATTGTTTAATTTTCTCTTCTATAATCATTAAAATCCTCTCTTCATTTGTTGTACTAGTTGACGAGAACGTCTACCAGATTGGTTGTACCACTTACTGTCACGCATAGCATTAGCTGCTGCTTTCCAGTAACCGTGCTTTAATCTCCAAATCATGTGCTTGAACTTGAGTAAACCAGTCATGCCAAGTTGGTAAGACATGTCAAGTATGATTAATTGTCGAGTTGGGTTAAGTTGGTTGAACCAAGGATAAGTACGGAGCTTAGCAAGTCGTATTGATAGTCGATGAACCAGTAGTAACTCAGCCTCAGCACGAGTGATGTGCGAGATGTTAGTACCATAGCCAATGCTGACATGATTACGATCTTTGTAAGGCTTACTGCTGAAACCTTCGTAGAACTTGATCTGCTGTACTGAACGGTCAAAATCGAATGCGAATAGTTGAGTAGTTAGTATAGCTAATAGTAGTAGCTTCATACTAACCCCTTCTAAGGTAGTCAGTTAGTATAAGTACAGTTAAGCCCATATGCAGCCAAACTTGGTCAGGCTGTAATGATGCCATGTGTACGTTAGCTAAAATAGCTATTGATGATATATACTTAATCATGCTTTCTCCTTTACGAGTTCCTTGATTGTCTCAAGTTCGAATATCATGTGCTCACAATGTTGCTTGAAAGCTAGGCACGTAGTTTTGGTTTCTTGTTCCTGCCAGTAATCAATACGGTCAAGAATGACTGAGATTGATGGTGGGATTGATCGAGTTGATGGCATAATTAGTCCTTACTTGACTGTCTGTATTACATAGTTTACTACACCTGCACCTCTGCAAGTATAACATTGTTGGTGTCCACTGCTTTTATAGAATGGGTGGTTAGCGTACTCACTCCCACGTTCATAGATACTCTCAGAGTATATCATAACAGTGCCCCTGCCGCCGCATTCGTGGCATTTCTTTTGTATAATGTTGTTGTCCATAGCTAATCCTTTGCAGTTAATTTGACTTTAGTTACGTGGTTAGCTAAGAAGTATAGTACTTTCCAAGCATCCTCTTCAGTTCGAGTAGCTAATTGCCAAGTTACCCAATCAAGATTAAGTAATAATGGTTCAGCGGCAGTATATCCGTCAGGCTCAGTAAGATCATGCTCCATTTGAAGTAGACCTTCAGGAGTCGTGTCTGCGTACATAAGTATTCGATGCATAACTAATCCTTTGTAGTTGACCATACGTACGTGGTCAAAGTTAGTGAGTAAGTCCAACATTCAGGGCACATCGAAGGGAATTCCTCGAGAGTAGTAAATAACCTACCACATCGTAAACATGACACTGTTGTATGTTGCATAATTACTCCTTTGCAGTTAATCGCTAAATCAAACACACGAGGAGAAATGTGCTTGATTTAGGGATTGTTAGGTATTGGCGGTGACACATACGCTATCGTAGGAACGCCTTCTAAGAGTATGTCTGCACCTTAATTGTACAATGTTGGATTCGAACCAATGTCTTCTCCTCGTTAAAGGTAGCTCTCTTTCCATCTGAGTGGGTATTTGTACATATAAAAGCTCCATGTTTAACGTTACATGGACCGTGCGTACCGGATGTACGACTAGTTAAACAGACTTGCTTCCAAGACTGAGTTGATGTAATATGCGGGAATCGAACCCTGCCTGCATCCCAGTTAAGGACCGCTATGCACCAATTAAGCTAATACTACATATAAAAGTTGGGTACATTCACACCTGTACCGAGGTGGCTTACATATGTAATTTAATGTAAGACTGACATTAATAGTCCTTGTTAGCTGTTGTTAAGTTGGTTATAACTCCCAAGACTCAAACTTGGTGTACCCTCGGTGTGGGTAGAGTTACGTAAGTAAGACCCAGAATTAACTGAGTCTAAGTGTAGATACCCATATCTACGGAGGTGGTTATGTATTACTTGGTGCCAACATCAAGATTCGAACTTGCACAAGCTAATGGGAAGAAGTTGCTAAAACCCCGATACTTCTTTTGCTCTGCTCTCCAATGAGCTAAGTCGACATAAAATGCATGCAACACTTCAAGGCACTACTCAAGATGTGGTACATGCTAACCATTTTTTAACGAAAGTAGAGTGGCCCATTGATTGTTTATCTAGGAGTTTCTCCCCATCCTTGGTTCGGATCTCTGTAACTTCTGCCGTCTACTTCTTCATAAGAAAGATTGCATGAGGCTGATACAAGTTTAAGAGGGTACTTAAGCTGATCGATTTCATCATTGTAACAACCAATATCAATACCTTTAGACCTAGCTGCATCTGTTTTATCACTAATTACAGGTAAGTAGTTATCATCATCTGGAGCTTCATCAGAGTTCCATACAGCTAGAATTTCATACATATCATGCTTGGCACCTGTTTCTTTGTTAACTAAATAACCATAGTCTTGGTATCCGGAGTCGTAAATAAAACCTCCTCCAAATTCCTTTGGTATTAAGCATTTAAATGGCTTACCTCTAGCTATATTAGCTACTTGTGTTTCGTTATCGGCTTTAAGCCATGAAAATGATCCCATTTTGTGTCCTTTGTTATTTGTTAAGTACTGGCCAAATCAGCTCCTCGAATGAGGTTGGTATTGGTTTGTACATCTATAGCTCTAAGGCTTTATATTGTTCCCACACCCAAGACATATGCTGCAATGTTTTAAGTGGTATTTGCCTATATGAAGCAAATTCACCAAAGCCTTCGTCGTAGTCTTGGTACCTGTCCCTGAAGACGCCATTACCGATGTAAAATACTATTCGATGCGTCTCATGCCAGTTAATAAAGCAAGGCTGACCGTGATAAAGACCTCGTTTAGCGTCATACTGAACATCCTCACATGAACAGCATACCGTTTCAACATCCATCCCTATAAACTCAGGATTTGACATTAATACTTTAATGGCTGAACCTTCCTTGTCTATTCTATGGATAGTACCGTGGTGGTCTTTCTTAAACATAGGGTAGACTTCTTTCACTATTGGAGTTAGCTTATACAAGCTTGGATGATTAATACAAATTCCTTTGTGATTCCACCTAATAGCTCTATTATCTTTTACTAATCTACCATGTAGCACATTCATGCTATCCTTGTAGACATTGTCTATCTCACCTTCAAAGCCAGCTGTGAAGCCGTAGGACTCGAAGTTGTTTATCTTAGGATTTTTTGACAAAGGCGTGCAAGTACTAACGCCTCCTTTACACACAAAAGTATCAGGTATCCAAGGGACTATATCTTCGAAATTATTCAACTTATCGGAAACAGTAGTCGTATTGTCGTCCAACTGAGTAATCCCATATTCACTCTCCTTCGGGCAATATACCCATGAATTTATTTGTTTATTCCATTCTATTTTGTTATAAGAAGAGTTTATTTCTTCAGAAAAGGTAATAGACCAACCTTCTTTAGTCCATAAATACCATTTATCATTAGAATGATACTTAACACAGTCAAATATTCTATACTCGTCCGCTTTTAATACCTCATTGAAGTGTAGTTCAGTAGCCTCACAGTAACAATTTTCCAGTGTTTTAGGCACAACTCTATATGAGGCATCCTCGTCATAGTCTTCTATGAAGTCTATTTTAGTCAGCTTCTCACTAAATACTGGTTCAAGTTGAGTAGATACAAAGTAGACTTCACAACCATCCAAGAATGCGTCAAGGATGTGAGCGTGTTTTCGGTGTACTAAAGCCCATACATTAGGTACTGTAGACGTAAATGTACAGTTAGGTACTATCGCATATGTTAATTTGTCCACACCTAACTGTCTACATACTGCAATCCATTTGCCTGTTTTATATAGTTTCTTCATTGTTTTTAAGTTCATATTAGTCCTTTATTAGTGGGCTAAGCAGTTTAAATGTTATTAAACTTTTCTTCAAGTTTTACCTCTTGGTTATCTAGGAATTCTTTAAAGTCCTCAGCTACGTTGGTACTGGATAAAACACCTACAGGTTTATCGCCGTAAGGTAGGTTCTTTTTCAATTCTTGTATCTTAGTGATATCTTCTCTTAGTTGCTTTGCTGATATGTAATCGTGTATACTCATATTATCTCCTTTAATGTAGTCTTACAACTAACCTCCGATGAGGTTAGGATAAAATTACTTTTTATTTAGTACTGTTTCTACTGTTAGTGTTGTAAAATCAATATTAACCGTTATATCTTCTTTTTGCAGGACTACTGGCTTACCTGATGGCTCATTACCGTAATTTGTTTTGTCCTTAAATCCTGCTGATTTTAGTACTTCCTTTAGATTGTTTAGTTGTTCTATTATATGCATATTATTCTCCTAATTCATTGTTATTGTAAAGGGGAAGTTGGTAATACTTGCCCACCAAAGAAAGATGGCAATTATAAAAGGTACCCATAAAGAATTATCCCCTTTACCAGTCATCCCATTTAACCATAAGAAGCCTACTGCTGTTTGTAGTGAAATTCCTATGGCAAATATAGTTATTACTAACCATCCTACGATTTCCATGTTATTCTCCTAATAAAATTGGTAATGAAATGTCTAAGTACTTCTGTTGTTGCTTTGGTGTAGCTGTAGATAAACTATGTGTATTATCCGCAATTTTGACTGCAATAGGGTCTGCTCTACCTGAGTCCTTAATACGTCTAATGTTTTGTTCGTATGTAAGGTTTGGGTCTTTAGTGAGTAGTCCTAAGTCTGTGTAGAGGTCTTCTGAGATTTCAATGTGTCCGTGTTCATTCTCGCTTTCTATGTAGTACTTACTACCATTCATAAGCGGGACCATTTCTAACGTATAAGGAGTATCTTCAATAACATCATGTAAGTATGCTAACATCTTACGATAAGGTGTGCTCATCATATCAGCTACAGCTATCGGATGTGCGTGAAATGGTTGTTGTACACGGAATTGATCCCCGTGGATATACTGTACTAAATCACCGTTAGGCATTACTTGCTCTTGCTTTAGCTTATAACAATCCCATGAGTCTGTGTTGACTATGGTAGCTCTACGGTACTGGCCGGCATGTGCTTTTATGCACAACTCTTTAGCTTGTTCTGGCGTTTCTAGTTTCATTAGTTACCTCCTTCTACATCGATTACTACTTTGGTATGGCATTCATAATTATTATCATACAAGTGTCTTTTGCCTAGTATAATACCATTTTCTTCTATATACTTATCTAAAGCCTCTTCTGTCGTAAAAGCTTGTTCAATCGTATCGATAAATTCATCGTCCGTTGATATGCTGTATGACATATCTGTATACTGTAACGCGTATATTTGCATTAGTTATCCTTTACAATGTACTCCAAAGTCGTTTAACCTAAACTTTGCTATTGTTAATTTGGTTTCATATTTGTCTACTTTAAATTGTAGTCTTTCTTCTTTAATCATGTGCTGTCCTTTTACTTGGCATTACATTGTGTGGTGTAAACCTTTTTACTGTTCTTTGGTAGATAGCACGTTTAAACAAACGACTTCTAAGCTTCCTTAGTCTGTCCCATCTTATACTAGATAAGGTGTGCCAGTAAGAACCCGTTCGATAGCTGTTTCTTTGTAGAAAGAAGTGCCTGCAGTAGATACCATTCTGGCGAAGCTTTCTAAAATGTTGAGGTAGTGTCATGCAGTATCCTTTATGATGGGTTCTTTCATAATTATATACACTAGTCACTAGGAGGTGTACATAATTACAGAGAATTATAGCTACCAGCATATCCGTGCTGGGTCGGTTTACTTATTTGATTTACATGAAATTACTTGCAGTCTCTAGTGGTAGCTATCTCCACATTACCAAGTAGTATTTCAAAACGTACATGACATACTGATTAATGAGTTGTGTTAACAATGAGTTGTAAAAGAACCTAAAAGTTCACGACTTAAGGCGTTAGCAATAACGGAATCGAACCGTTGGTGTCCCTACTTCTGTAAGCCTCCAAAGAGACTGAATGAAGTAGTTTGCTCGTAAAAGAATGTTACAATAAAAGGTGGAAGGCAACTTTAACTCCTCGATGGAGCCCTTCGCTTCGAACCTACTTACTGTAACTTTATGCGACATTGCCACGGAGGTATATAGTAAGGTTAGTACAAAGCTCTTCAGCTGATTTGTTTATACAAAATTATGACATAGGTGAACTTAAAGGATAACTATTATCATTTAATGTTTTTATTGGATGTTATTTTGAAAGATTTTTTATATAGTCAGTTATATCAGCTAAAGCAATATCAGCTTTTTCACCAGTTTTTCTATCTACGAACTCAACTAGTCCTTCGCTTAATTTTTTCCCTATTACAACAGCATAAGGAAAACCAATAAGTTTAAAATCACCCATTTTAAAACCATAAGTATGTTTTTTCTCTTTTCTATCATCTAAAATCGATGCAATTCCAGCATCATTTAAATCTTCATAGATTTTAGTTCCAGCTTCTAATTCTGGCTCTTTTTTTGCATTTGAAACAATTACATCAACCATATATGGTGTAGTTGATTTAGTCCAGATACAACCATCTTCATCATGACTTTGTTCGATAACTGAAGCAACTAATCTACTCACCCCAATACCAAATGTTGCCATCTCAAATGCTTTTGGTTTTCCAGTTTCATCTTGGAATTTTGCATCAAGTGCTGAAGAGTACTTATCACCAAGTTGGAAAATATGACCAACTTCTATCCCTTTTTTAAATGATAGTTTTCCACCACATGAACATTTTTGTTCTACTTCTTTTTCTTGTAGCTCTTCATAACTTTGTTCATTCAGCTTATCTACTTCTGCTTCATCTTCAAAAATAGTTTCAATATTAGCTCCATAATCACACTCACCACAAACTAAAATAGTATCTTCACCGCTATTTGCTAATACATGAAACTCTTTACTTCCAATTCCACCAATAGCACCGCTATCAGCATCAACTACTCTAAAATCAAGCCCAAGTCTAGTAAATATTTTTTTATATGTTTTTTCCATCAGATCAAATTCTCTTACCATATCTTCTTTAGAAGCATGAAAAGAGTATCCATCTTTCATTAAAAACTCTCTACCTCTTAATAATCCATATCTAGGTCGTGCTTCATCTCTAAATTTTGTATTTATTTGATATAAGTTTACAGGTAATTCTTTATAACTTTTTACTCTATTTTTAGCAAGTTCTACCATCGCTTCTTCATTTGTAGGACTTAATACAAAATCATTTTCATGTCTATCTTGTATTCTTAACATCTCTGCACCCATGTCATCTGCTCTACCACTTTTATCCCATAATTGCATTGGAGTTACAAAACTAAGTTGTACTTCATTACACCCTGCTTTATCTAACTCCTCTTTTACTATAGCTCGTATCTTATCTAACACCATTTTTCCTAATGGTAAATAGTTATAAAGACCAGCCCCTTGCTGATTGATAAATCCAGCTCTTAGTAAAAACTGATGTGACGGTAATATCGCATCTGATGGTGTTTCTTTTGTTGTTGGTATAAATAGTCTTGAAAATTTCAT
>Ga0193960_1000059_pt1 | contig 46475 bp, 47 predicted proteins | sample FB_3_MG_FD_140338 | JGI IMG/M metagenome (GOLD analysis project Ga0193960, IMG submission 140338) | Microbial mat bacterial communities from the Broadkill River, Lewes, Delaware, United States - FB_3_MG | ecosystem: Environmental > Aquatic > Freshwater > River > Microbial mats | place: USA... | reverse complement strand
TGAAATATCTAGTACGAATGCTCGTAATGTTGAAGAGATCGCCGCTGCTGCTGAACATCTCAACTCTATGACTGAAGAACTCAACTCTAAGCTTGAAATCTTTAGAACGTGAGTCGTGTGATACTTATTGGTGCCTCCACCGGAGGCCCTGCACATATTGAAAAAATTCTAAGCTCTTTAGCTGAACCTCTTCATTGCATTATCATTATTGCACAACATATGGGTTCTGAGTTTCTGCCAAGTTTTGTCAAACGTTTAGCTCTTAAGACCAATCATACTATTGAACTTGTTGCAGATCAGATGACACTGCAAAGAGGAAATATTTATGTGGCAAATCATCACTGTGACCTTATACAAAAAGAGTTCTCTATCGAACTAAAAGTTACACAAACATCTACTGCGCCCTATAACCCTGAGATCAATTACCTTTTTCACTCTGCCACAAAACTGCTTCCAAAACATCAGATCTTAGCAACATTACTTACTGGTATAGGTGATGATGGAGTAAATGGATGTAAAGAGCTTGCCAAACTAGGGGCAAGTTGTCTTGCAGAGAGCCAAAAAACAGCTATCGTTTATGGAATACCTGCGCGTGCAAAAGAGCGAATTCCTACAATTGAAGTTATGGATTTGGACGATATTATTACGAAGATAAAAAATTTTGGAGAAACATAATGTTTGGCTGGTTATTTTCAAAAAATGAAACAGATTCACAAACGCTTGAAAAAGAACATACAGAAGATTTTTCAAATATTGAAGTAGTAGCACACTACTTTAAAGAACTCAGTGGTGTTACTTTTGATAAGCAGCTCTCGATCCTTGATTCAAAAACAAAAAGCTTTTGTTTAAATAATGAGATCTACTCGTATAATGAACTTTTAACACGTATTGAGCAAGATAAAGTACTCAAAGAGGGGCTTATTGATAGACTTACTACAAATGAGACATTCTTTTATCGCGAGTTTAATCAGATCAAAGAACTTGTCTCCCTTGTAAAACAAGAGAGTGCTCCTGTACGTATTTTATGCGCACCTTGTGCCACAGGAGAGGAGACCTACTCTATCGCTATAGCACTTCTTGAAGAGGGGGTACGCCCTAGCCATTTTTCTATTACAGGAATAGATATTAATGCTCATGCAATCCAGAGAGCAAGACAAGCGATCTATAGAGAACGCAATGTCAAAAATCTTTCTGATGATTTAAAGTCGCATTACTTTCATGAAGAAGATGGAATGTATAAACTTAGCAGCACTATCAAAGACCTCGTAGAGTTTCACTGTATGAATATTTTTACCCAAGAGTTCAAAACACTAGGAAAATTTGACTATATTTTCTCACGCAATATGCTGATTTATTTTGATATGCAAACAAAAGATCGCGCTGTTAAAGTCTTAGAATCAATGCGTAGAGACTCTAGTAAAAAGATCTTTTTTGGGCATGCAGATCTTTTTTAAGCCAAAAGGTAAGAAAACTTTTTTACCCAACGTTTAAAAGCATCTGAATGCTCCATCTTGATTCCCATTCGCTGTAACTCTTGAACGATAAGCACAGCAAACTCAGCTTTAAGTTCTAGTGTGTATTCTAAAAGATTTTCAAGACTCTCCTCTTTTGGGTCTTGCAAAATAGCACTTACTAAACCCATACTCAGCGCATATAATACATCTATCTCTTCTGGGTATTCTCTTTTCTTGTGTAAAAGGATCTCTTCAATATCTGGCAAACGTTTATACACCTTTACAAAACTTAAAAATCTCACAGCCACCTCTTGTCCGATGGCACCACTTATACTCTCTAAAAGCAGTGTACTCTCTATAGAACTCTTTAAGATCTTATCTACATACTCCCAACTTCTTGGTGTTGCAAAACTTTTGCTATTACCTTTAGGATCAAATGTAAAAAGATCTTCATTTTTATATGCAATGTACGCTAGTATACGTGTATCTAAGCCCTCTTTATATGCCCACAAACGCCAATCATCAAGATTGACATCCATCTCAAAATGGACAAAACGATTTGCAAGAGGAGCCGGCATTTTATACGTAACCCCTCTATCGCTTTCTCTATTTCCAGCGGCAACAATAGACCAGCCCTCAGGAAGAGTATACTCACCAACTGCTCTATCGAGTATAAGCTGATATGCTGAAGCTTGTACAGCTGGAGCCGCTGAGTTTAGCTCATCAAGAAACAAGATCCCCTCCCCCTCTCGAGGTAAAAAAGCAGGAGGAGCCCACAGAGCTGAATGCAACTCTTTATCATAAAAAGGGATCCCTTTGAGATCTGTAGGGTCCATTAAAGACAGACGCAAATCAATAAACCCAAGCCCTCTCTCTTTAGCGATCTGCTTAATGATTGAAGATTTACCAATTCCTGGAGCTCCCCATAAAAATGTTGGAACTTTTTGTTCACATAAGTTTTGTACAACTTTTTTGAGTTCTGATGCTCTCATATTTTTCCCTTTACAACCAACCTATATTTTCACTCTGTATATTATCACCAAAGGCTTTATTCTCTTTTACAAATTTTTGTAGATGGGGATCAAGCTGTAGCTGATACAAAACAGCTATAGGTGTGTTCTCATTTTGCGCCAATTTTTTCAGTAGCTCTTGATCTTGTGAGTGTGCGAGTTTTTCTAAGATCTCTTGTGGAGTTGTACTATTTGATGCCAAAGCCTTGTGATACAAAACAGTGTCATACGCTTTTATAAGTTCCTCTTTTGGAGCGCTAGTGTTTGCATAAAGTTGTTCTAAAATCAAAGGGTCTTCACTCTGTTGAAGTTTTGAAAAGATCTTAGAAGAAAGAGAACTGTTTGCCGCAAGTTTAAGATGAATACTTGTCATATCGCTTTTATACAACTCCTCTTGCATCACCTCATCTAAAGAGCTGTTTTTTGCCAGACACTCTTTATACTCTTTTAACTTCCAAAAAACCTCTTTTTGAAGTTTTCGATGTGAAGCAATATTACAAAGGTACTCTGTTTGTTTCATCTGAAGATATTGCTCTATTAAGTGAGGTTCTAAGTTTTCATTATAGCTTAGTGCTTGTAAAATTGCCTCCTCCTCTTTTTGAAAAAGACTCTCTTGTAAAGCAGGGTTTAAATCATTACGTAAAGCTATGAAAGAGAGGATCTCAGTTTTTCCTTTTTTTGCAATAAGTTCAAGTACACTTTGTGGGCTTGAGGGGTGACGCACAATGATCTCTAAGATACTAAACTTTGCATCTCCTTTGAGACTCCCCAAAGAGTTTTGTATAGGTTCTAAATAAAAAACAGCTTCAATCACCTCAGGGCGTGTTGTTTGTGCTATAAGATGCATAAAGCCCAAAGTTGCATACTCTACATTATGGTTACGCTCTATATTTTTATAAAACCGTCTAATAAATGCCGCACTCACATCTCTGTTGGCATCATTTTCAAAAAGCTCCTCTCCTTGCCAATCAAAAAGCTTTAAGAGCCTAAAAAAAAGTGTATCACTTAAGAGAGGATTTTTTATATATTGCAAAAGTCTCTCTTTGTCTCGACTCAGCTTTAAACTCATAAGCAAAGTATCTTCATCTATACTACTCACTAAAAGCTTCTCTAAGAGATCTATACTCAAAAACTCAGCAAGCTTTTTTTCATACAAAGCCTCACTCTCATTTTGTTCATAAGGGCTCATCATTCGCCCCTCAACTATATAAGAGACCTCAGCTGAGTACTCTTCCAAAAGCTCTATTTTATGGTACTGCAGTTGTGCAAGAAACTCCTCTTTTGAAAAAGCGCGAGTATGCCCAAAAAGGAGAATTTTTTTGTTTTTTATTTGTTCTAAATTCATAAAAAAAATTATACATCTTTTTTCTAAAGTATTACTTCTTGGATATAATACATATTTCACTTAAAGGATATTTAATGGCAACACTGATCGATGAAGCATACACGCTTTATAACGATAGAAAATACAAAGAGGTTTTTGAGCATATTTTTGATGCAGCTGCGTATGAAAATGATGGGGAAGCACAATACCTTTTAGGAAAGCTCTACTATGACGGTGATGGCGTAGAAAAAAGTGTAGATGAAGCGATAAAATGGTGGACAAAGGCACGTCGTAATGGGCAAAGAGATGCCGCTTACCAAATGGCAGAGCTTCAAGTATCTACAAAAAATATATTTTAAAAACAAGGGGGAGAGATGCGACTTTATGCACCATGGGAAAAAGCATTTGACAAAATAGCAACACCATTTGAACACTTTTTACATGCACAAACTACTACAGGGCTTGTGCTTATGTTTAGTACTATTTTAGCTCTTATCTTAGCAAACACTGCTCTTGCAGATGCTTATGCTCATATTTTTCACACAGTAGTAAATTTTGAAGTGGGTTCTTGGAAACTCTCACACTCGATCCACCACTGGATCAATGATGGGCTTATGGCTATTTTCTTCTTTATTATAGGGCTGGAGATCAAACGTGAGATCCTCTCAGGGGAACTCTCTGATCTTCGTGTTGCTATTTTACCTATTTTAGCGGCTATTGGGGGGATGATTATCCCTGCTCTGATCTACTTGGGGATCAACCAAGGTACAGATGCGGCAAACGGTTGGGGGATCCCGATGGCAACAGATATCGCTTTTGCTATTAGTGCCTTAGTTCTTTTAGGAAAACGTGTCTCTACACCGCTTGTTACTTTTTTAGTTGCTCTTGCTATTGTAGATGACCTTGGTGCAGTATTGGTTATAGCTCTTTTTTATACAGAACAGATCCATGCAAACTTTTTGTTTTTGGCTTTTGCAATGTTTAGCATCATGATCGCTTTTAACCGCTTAGGGATCTACAACCCACTTACCTATTTTATTGTCGGACTTATTATGTGGTATTTTATGCTTGAATCTGGAGTTCACGCGACTATTGCTGGGGTTATAGCTGCTTTTTCTATCCCTTCAAAACCAAAACGAACACTCGATACTTTTAGTAAGCATGTCAACAACCTTTTAGATGAGTTTAAAAGTTACCCACTTGAAAAAAAGATAGTACTGCATGAAGATCAAAAAGCTATCTTGCAAAATATCAAAGATAAGATCGATGCAGTAAACCCTCCTGCATCTCGTCTAGAACACTCGCTACACCTTCCTGTGAGTTTAATCGTCATTCCCCTGTTTGCTTTAGCAAATGCAGGAATAGCTATCGATTTTTCCTCTTTTGGAACTACCCTTTTAGAGCCTGTTTCTATGGGAATATTTTTAGGGCTTGTACTTGGAAAGGTCTTAGGTATCGCCGGAGTTGCTTTTCTTGCGATTCAATTGAAGATAGCCAAACTCCCTGATCAAAGTACTATGAGTCAGATCTTTGGTGTTGCTTTTTTAGGTGGTATTGGGTTTACTATGTCTATTTTTGTTGCAGACTTGGCATTTTTAGGAGATGAAGCTATGCTCTTTCAAGCAAAAGTTGGTATTTTAAGTGCTTCTCTTTTTGCAGGACTTGTTGGGTTTTTATGGCTACGTTTCATGGCAAAACGTCCGGAAGAAACAATTTAAAGGAGATACTTTATGAAGATCACTCCAACAAACAACGAGAAAACTTTTTCTAATGATCAGCTTCTTGTTACAAAAACAACAACAAAGGGGATCATCACCTATGCCAACAGAGCATTTATGGAGATTGTTGAACTCTCTGAAGATGATCTTATAGGAAAACCCCATAATGTTATCCGCCATCCAGATATGCCAAAGATAATATTTAAATATCTGTGGACCTATCTCCAACGAGGTGAAGAGATCCACGCTTATGTTAAAAATCTTTGTGCTGATGGGTCTTACTATTGGGTGATGGCAAATGTCACCCCTTCATACTACGAAAATAAAGTAGTAGGCTACCATTCAGCAAGACGTAGTCCAAGCAAAAAAGCTATAGAGATAATCACACCTCTTTATAAACAACTTCTAGAAGCAGAGAGGCGTGGAGGTATGCAAGCAAGCGAAAAAATAATCACTGATCTACTCAGAGAAAAAGGAATGAAGTATGACGAATTTATCCTCTCTTTCTAAACTCCATTACTCCAACTATGCACACCTTGGAGTTGTAGGTATCGGTCTTATTGTCTCTATCACTTTTTTTGAGTTTCATCTCACCACTTTTATCTTTAATTTGCTCAATATTGCGATCGCTATCTATGCATACAGACAGATCCATATAGTGCGCTTAAGTATCTCCAAGTCATCAAGTATTATCAAAGAAGCCAAAGAGGGAAATTTTGAGAATAGACAACACCATATTGCAGGGGGTGGTGAGTTAGCAGACCTTGCATGGAATATCAATGATCTCTTTGATCAGCTAGAGAGTTTGGTAAGAGAGATCAACACCTCTATAGAGTATGCAAGTAAAAATAAGTACTTTAGACGCATTAACACAACAGGTCTAAATAGCTCTTTTGTCAAAACAGGAGAGCTTATTAATCGTAGTATAGATGCGATGCAAGAGGAGTATAAAGCACAAGAGCTTGATAGTTTTATTGCAGAAATTCTCAAAACAGGAAAAGGATCTATAGAGAGTTTTGAGATGATCCAATCACAGATCAGTCAAAATAATGATGATCTGAGCAAACTCGCAAAAGAGGCTCAAGAGAGTGCAACACTCTCTCAAGAGAATACACAAGTGATCGAAACTATGAATCAAAACTTTGAACAGCTCACAGAGATCATCGCCCAAAACGATCACTCCGTAGAAGCTGTAACTACACGTACTACAGAGATCACCTCCATTATCGGTCTTATTAAAGATATAGCGGATCAAACAAACCTCTTAGCGCTCAATGCCGCTATAGAAGCGGCAAGAGCAGGTGTTCATGGGCGTGGTTTTGCAGTTGTTGCCGATGAAGTACGCCAACTTGCAGAGAGAACAAGCAAAGCAACCAATGAGATAACTATCTCCATCTCTACACTGCAACAAGAATCTAACGGGATGCTAGAGAACTCTCAAGCACTTACAAAAATTGCTCAAGAGTCTTCAACGAGTGTTGTAACACTCAATAAATCTACCAATAAATTTAGTAGTGTCTCTGATACTGTCCTTGAACTCAGTAGTTATATGAAAAATAAAAACTTTATTATCCTTGCAAAGATGGATCATATTCTCTTTAAATCAGAAGCGATTAGCAATCTTGAGAGAGAAACTTATCAAGAGTTTACAGACCATCGTAACTGTAGATTTGGTAAATGGTATGAGAGTGAAGGGATCAAAGCCTTTGAAGCCGCAAAAAGCTTTAATAAGATCGAAGCACCACATAAGCTTGTACACTCTAGTGTTTTGGATGTCTTTAAACTTGTTAAAGAGGGTACTGTGTTTCAAAACAAAGAGTTTGTCAAAAACAGTTTTATTCAGATGGAAGAGGCTTCAGAAGAACTTTTCAAAACTATGGATGCTATGCTTGAGGAACAACGTAAAAGCAGTATCAACTAAGCTCTATAGATCTGGTTTGCTAGATAATAAAAGTCGGGTAAAGGGCTCTTTTCTTTATACAACATAGGGCTGTCAAGGTCTACAAAAGATATGACATCTCTATTAGCATACGCTAAATGCACTGCCATATTGATCGAGTAAGGTCCCTCTAGCATCGATCCCAACATACACTTTATATTGTTTTCTCTTGCCCATGCAAACATCTTTTGTGCCTCTCTTACTCCACCACACTTCATAAGTTTTATATTTATCATTGTAGCAGCTTGCAAAGAGATAACTTTTTGCATATCTTCTAAAGTGAACACAGATTCATCTGCTAAAAGATCTATACTTGAGTAACGCTGAAGCTCTTGTAAACCTTGCAGGTCTTGTGCTTGTAAAGGTTGTTCTATCAAAGCTATTGGATATGCCTCAACTGCATCTATATACTTTTTTGCCTCTTGCAAACTCCAAGCCTGATTTGCATCTATAAGCAATGTAGCTTCTTGAAAATTTTCTGAGAGCTCTTTTGTTACTTTTATGGCATGGTCTATATCTTCTGCTAATTTTACTTTTAAGATATTTTGCCCCTTTTGCAATGCACTTAAGGCTGCTTCTAACATCTTTTTAGGAGTATCTACACTAATGGTGATAGCTGAACTTATACTCCTTTTCTCAGATGTTTTAAAATACTCAAAAAGATCTTCTCCTCTCTCTTTTGCATCTAAAGAGATCAAAGCTATATCAAGTGCGGCTTTCGCACTACTTTTTAGATCACTTGTATCTAAGATCTCAAAACATTGTTCTAGCTCTTTTTGTATACATAAACTTTTTATACGCTCTATAGCGCTAAGGATCTCTTGTATCCCCTCACCTGTTATCGCCTCTGTTGCAGGGGCTTCACCCACGCCACACTCACCCCTTTCATTTTCAATAAACACACGCACAAAAGAGACACTCTCTCTTCTTCTAAGTGCTGTAACAAAAGGTTTTGCAAGTGTGATCTCCTCTACAGATGTGTAGATTTTACTTATTGTACTCATTGTGCCATCCATAGGAGAAAATGTCCCACAAATAAACCACTCAAAGTACCAATAAGATATCCAACTACCGCCATGAGAACACCTACTCCAACAAGATTTTTATGATAAGCCGCCGCAAGTATAGGAGCAGATGCAACTCCCCCTATATTTGCTAAAGAAGCAACACTAATACTAAAGAGATCTAAGCGTAAAAGTTTTGCTCCGACAAACATTACACAGGCGTGAAAAAACAAAATTGCTGTGCCATAAAAAATGGTACTTGCAAGATTATCAAAGTTTTCAAAAACTGCTTGTGAACCAATCAGGGCGATGAGTAGATAGAGGAGTGTATTGGCAAGTTCAGAAGAACCATTGAATTCTCGCAGACGTGTAAAAGATGCTCCAACACCCAAAAGAGTTGCCAAAAGAACATTTGTTGTCGTTGTTGAGAATAGATCAATAAAGTGACCTATACTCTGTACAAGTATAGAAACTCCAAAGGCTAAAAAAACAAAAAGCCAATAGCGCTTTGCACCTAAAGTACAAGAACAAGCTACCCCATCTACACTTTTTGCAAGAGTCTTTGCCCCTGTAAAAGAGTTAAAAACACCAGAGAATGGAACGAGCAATAAAAGAAGTACAAGCCAAAATGAGTAGTTAATACTATCGACTAAAAGCATCACACCATAGGCTTCTGCTCCAACGCCAAGTATCTCTCCTACAGCTATCATATTTGCACTTCCACCCATCCAACTTCCACTAAGTGCTCCAAATGCTGCTGCTTCTGTAGGGCTTAAAGAGATAAAAACACCTAAGAGCATAAAAGCTCCTATAAGGGAGAAGAGTGCTAGAAGGTACGCATATATTAAAGTTCTACCTAAGCTTTTAATTGCACGAAAGTCGATCTGCAAAAGCATCAAAAAAAGCATAGCAGGCAAAAGATTTGTTTTTACAAGCTTGTAACTCTCTTTTATAGCGGTGTTGAGCTCAACCACCCCTATATTTGCAAAGAGCATACTCATTATGTAAATAAAGATCACAGCTGGGACAAAAGAGAAAAGCTTTAAACGCTTTTTTTGTTCCAAAAAACTTACAATAGCAACAAGCAAAGCATAAAGTAAAAGGTAGCCTGTTACTGTAGTGAGCATCTCATTCTCTCTTTTTAAAATGATTGTAGCATTTAGAAGCTTTTAATCACAAAAAGATTATATTTTTATTTATGTTAAATGAACCTATTGAAAAGCAGCAGCTCCTCAGTGAGCCTTTAAGTGAAGATGCCCTCAAACTTGGACGTGCCATCTATTATACTTACAAAGAGAATGCTTCTAAATATGACTACGATCTTGAAGTAAAAGTGGAGAGTCTTTTAAAGCTTTTTCGCTTTGAGTATTCACAAATAGCACTTGAAAAACTCATAGGTATTTTTGAAGAGCTCAACGAACCCCTTGGCGTAAGTAACTTTAATTACCAACGCCAAAGCCATCCTATCTACTTTGTACGCTTTTGTGAGTACTCTATTGACCAAGATATGGTATATATAACTCTTAGCGAAGAGTTTCTTTTCGTTCATGAAAAATATATGCTTGACAGCTTTTTATAAAGGTAAGATTTGAAAAAAAAATATATACTCTTAGATACTGAAACAACAGGTGCATCCCAAGAAGATCGAATAATACAACTAGGCTATTTAGTTCTTGGCGGCAGTGCTATAGAGGTGCATAATGAGTTTTGTTCAAGTGAAGTTCCTATAAGCTATGGAGCTATGGAGGTACATGGTATTGTCCCTGAGATGATCGAAGGAAAACCTAAGTGTACACAAACACAAGCCTATCAAAAACTTCTAGAGCTCAATACACCCCAGAACTATCTTATTATCCATAATGCCCCATTTGATATAGGAATGCTCGAAAAAGAGGGTTTTACAACGCAGATGCAGGTGATCGATACACTCCGTGTAGCAAAACATATCTTACCCCAAGAGGAAGCACATAGACTTCAATATTTTCGTTATAAAATGCAACTTTATAAAGAGGAAAGCACAGAGGCAGATGCCTTAGGGATTGTTGTAAAAGCTCATGATGCTATTGGTGATGTACTTGTTTTAAAACTTCTTTTATCCAAACTCAAAGATGAAGTCTCTAAACAATATCCAGATGAAAACCCTGTAACAAAGATGGTAGATCTGACAAATACCCCTATCTTGATAGAAACATTTCGTTTTGGGAAATATAAGGGTGCAAAACTTCAAGAGGTTGCACAAAGTGATCCTGGATATATGCGATGGATGCTCTCTAGTATGGAAAACCTCGATGAGGATCTACGCTATTCAATCAAAGAGTATCTTAATATCTAAGAAACTTAGGCATTTAGCAGATCTCAAGAGATGTTTTGAGATCTGCTAAATCTTTTTAACCTACATCTCCCCGTTTTTGCTCTATCATCTCATCGAGTCGCACATAAAGCTCTTCACTCGCTTCTTCCATTTTTGTAAAATTATCTACAATAGAAGCTTTGTATTCAGGTCGCATCGCTAAACCTTTACGAACAAACTCGATGTTGTTGATCGCATAAGCATGAACTCGTTTATGTGGCGCATCTACTGCTTTAAATGCCTGAGTATCACCAAACTCTCCTTCCCCTTCGCTAAAGTACCATTTTCCAAATTTACACGCTGTATGATCTGCAAATGTTTCATTTTCATTCTCAGTTACAATCGCCGCATACGCGTTTGATTTAAACATAATATGATCAATTTTTACTAAAGTTACAAACAACTTGTTATTGATATATTTTGCCTCATGTGCAGAGGAGCTTGCATTATGACTAAACTCCTCTAGCGTATGCACAAAGCTACCTACTCTTTGCATCGATTCTTGTGCTATAGTCGACATCGCTTCACTACTGCCTTGTAACTCTACACTCTCCTGATTCAGGCTTGTGATAGTTATATAGATCTCTTGTGTTGCTTTTGTTGTACGCTCGGCAAGTTTACGCACCTCATCAGCAACAACAGCAAAACCTCGACCATGTTCTCCAGCTCTGGCTGCTTCTATTGCGGCATTAAGTGCTAAGAGGTTTGTTTGGTCTGCAATATCTTTGATCAAACCAGAGATCTCTGAGATCTCTCTTGTTCTTTCATTAAGAGATTGGATCAGCTCTGAGTTGTTACTTACATTTTGCTCTAACTCCTCAAAGCTTTGCTGTACATTATGTACCTCTTGAAGTGTATCAGCAACTTTCATTGCTGTTTCTCCTGAGACATTTGATATCTTAGTCGCTTCCTCTCTACATGCAAGGATCTCCTCTTGAACAAGCGTCATACCATGTGCTATACCACCTCCAAGATTATGAAGATCACTACTCATCTCACCTCGCGACTTCATACGATTTCCTGTTTTAATTGTATCGATCGCATCATTGATTGTCGCTATTGTAGAAACAAAGATCCCCTTTAAGCCTTTTGCATAGGCATAACGATACTCTTTTTGTTCATTGACGGCTTGAATAGATGAAACACTCTCACGAATAACAACCTCAACTTGATCTAAAAAGTTATTGAGATCTCTTGCAAGTGTTGCATAAGGTGTATCTCCCGTTATCTTTGTTACACGAGCTTCAAGCTTCCCCTCTGCCGCATCTGAGAGCACATTTAAAGCGCGTTTAAAAAGCGCGTCTTCAGAAGATCCTACAGCTCCATTAGCACTAAAAGTAGCAGCAATAAGTGGTATAAGAAAAGCGATAACTCCTGCAAAAACTTCTCCTAAAATAATAAAATAGACCCCAAGCCCAAATGCACCAAGTGCTGAGACGATAAATGATCTATTTTTGAAGATTAATGATAAATTCATTGAAATCCACCCCCTGTTTTTCTAAAAGTTCACCCAAATATTTTTTTGCTGAAGCAAGTCCTTCTCGCTTCTCTATATTTAAGAGTTGGGCATATAAAGATTCTATCTCTTTGATCCCTCTCTCACTTGGTTTACGACGTACAGAATAGTAACCAATCGCTTTTCCAAGTGCATCTATCGATGCAGTAACATTTGCAAAAACCCAGTAAAAATCATTATTTTTACATCTATTTTTTACAAATACAAAAACTTCTTTTTTCTTTTGTATAGATTCCCAAAGATGTGCATAAACTACTCTTGGCATCTCAGGATGACGTAAAATATTGTGTGGAGCACCTAAAAGTTCATCCTCTGTATACCCAGAGATAGAGATAAATTTTTCGTTTCCATAACTTATGCGCCCTTTTAAATCTGTCTTTGAAATGATAAAATCATTTTCATCTAAATACTTTTGCATTCCTTGTTTTCCCCTCTTTTATAGGCAAAGAATTATAGCAAACTTTCATCATAGTTCTAAACTAAAATTGTGAAAAAGAGCTAAGTAAAAAGAGGCTCAATGCTATAAAAGCACTGAGTAAAGCGTATGGGAGTTGTGTTTTAACATGAGCTATCACATCACACTCAGTTGCTAAAGAGGAGATAATAGTTGTATCGGAAATGGGAGAGCAATGATCTCCAAAAATTCCACCTGAGATCACCGCACCTATTGCTAATGGGATCGAGGTATCCATACCTAAAGCCATTGGGATTGCTATAGGGATCATAATACTAAAGGTCCCCCAACTTGTACCCGTTGCAAAAGATATGATACCACTTAAAATAAAAAGCAATGGGGCTAAAAACAAAGGGTGTAAAATCGAGTCTGTAAGCGAAGCAAGGTATAAACCACTTTGAAGCTTTTGTGTTACCTCTCCTATGGCAAAAGCAAAAAATAAAACAAGTACTATTGGGATCAACTTCTTGATCCCTTTTATTGAAGCGCTCATATACTCTTTACTTGTCATATTTTTTGTAGCTATGTAGTAGATATAGATCAAAGTTAAAGTTGCAAGCATTGTATAAAAAATGGCACTTGAACCACTCCCTTTAAGGATATCTCCATCTCCGCTTATATATAAAAACAAAAAGACAAAAAACACCATAGCAACAAGTGGAACTACCATATATAACAAACTAGCTTTTTTGTGATCTTCGTGTTCTTGCTTAGGGGCTCTATAACGCACATCTTTCATCGCTCCAAGATCTATGGAGAACCATAAAGCCAAGAAAGTAACCACAAGTGCACTCATTGCATAAAAATTATAGAGTATCGATTCAAGCAATAGACTCAAAGGTTCTAGATCTACGTTATTTTGTGAGACCTGTGTTGTAATAAGCCCCAATAAAAGAGCACCCCAACCATTGAGTAAGATCAGTGAACATACTGGAGCCGCTGTTGAGTCACATACAAAAGCAAGCTTTTCTTTAGGGATCTTATTGTGTTTACACAGAGGTTTTCCAACAGCTCCGGCTATTAGTACTGTGATAGAGGATTCAATAAAGATCACTAAACCAATAAGGTAACTCAATAATAAAGAGGATCGTTGAGAGTTACGAAAGAACTCTCTGTTTTGAAGATAATGTACAAAACCATAGATGCCGCCTGAGCGCTCTATTAACTCCATGACTGCGCCTACAAGGAGTGCAAAACCAAGCGTTTTGAGGATCCAAGCCTCTTGCAGTAAAGAGGAAAACAAAACAAAAAGCGCATCACAAGTGTTTAAAAGGGCAAAGTCTTCTACAATAAAAAGACCTAAAATGATGCCACTTAGAAGTGATAAAAGAACATTACGAGTAAAAACAGCAAGGCTTATAGCGACAAGTGGAGGGAATAAAGAAAGAACTCCGTACTCTATAGATACACCTTTAAAACTCTATACTTAAGAGGATCAACCCCGTACGTCCAAACTTCTCTTTGTAAAGTTCACACTCTTTTTCATCAACCTCTTTAAAACCAAGTTTTTTATAATCAAGTAAGATCTCCAAAGAACCTTTTTCAACTATAGTTTGTGCAATTCTATAGCCTTTTAAACGTGCAGTCAACAAACTTTTTTGCATCAGTGCCTTTAAGATCCCTACATCTTCAAAGCCATTGATCTCTTCCATAAAATCAAACATCAAAGTTCTGTTATTGAGTTTAAAATCACATTCACTTAATATATTTAACTCATCTGGATCAGCAAACTCACATCCACTCTCTTCTAAAGCATTTATAAAAGTTTCATGATTTGAGATTCTTGGTTCATAGCTACATAGTGTACCAACTGGTTTTCCCTCCACTTCTGCTATCAAAAAGTTTGAATAGTGGCAGTGGTTTTTTGCTACAGACGTAGTAAGTTTTGCTATACATGAGAGAAGTGAGGCATTGTCTTGTTGAGAAAATACCAAGTCAAATATACCGTATTTTTTCCCAGCTCTCGTGCTTTGCAGAATCATTTCGGCTAAAAAAGACGCATCTTTTTCTTCAGCTTTTCTTATATTTACACCCATCACTTGATCCCATATTTTTAATCTTGTTCATAGATGAGTAATAGTACCATACATTATGATAAAAAACATCTTAATTGTTCTAAGTTTACCAATAATGTTATTTTCGTCCCAGCAAATCATCGTAGTTGTCAGTGATGATATGAACACTTCAAAAGCAAAATTAGAATGCTTTGAAGGGGCACAAAAACGCTTTGATACTATAGAAGTTACTCTTGGGGCAAAGGGGCTTGGAGAGGGGCTTGGGATACAAAATATCTCAATGCAAAAGAAGCTTTTAAAATACGAAGGTGATAAACGATCTGTAGCTGGGGTTTTTAAACTTACCACACTTTTTGGCTATGCAAAAGATCATAACTATTCTATGCCCTATCTTCATGCTACAAAAGATCTTATCTGTGTTGATGATTCCCATTCACCCATGTATAATAAAATTATACATAAACCAGAGGTCTTGCCAGAGAGTTTTGAGTGGATGCACAGAGAGGATCATCAATATAAACTTGGTATTTTTATAGCGCACAATACACAACAAATAAAAAAGAGAGGTTCTTGTATCTTTTTACATGTACATAAAGCAAAAGGGGAACCCACAGCAGGTTGTACTGCCATGAGTTATACTGAACTTGAAAAGATAGCACAATGGCTTGACCCTCAAAAAGATCCTATTCTTATTCAAGTACCTCAAGAGGCTTCAAAAGAGGTACTAAAACTTTATCCGCAACTTAGAAATAGCACAATACTTCTAAAAAGGTAGAGGAGCTTACTCCTCATCCTCCTTACTCATATAATCTTTTGCCTCTATTCCCATTAAAGAGAGACCTGTTTTCAGTGAGAGTGCTACAACCATAAAGAGTTTTAGTAATTTCACTTCATCTTCGCTTCCTATCACTTTATAGTCATAGTAAAACTTATGTAAAGATGCAGCTAAAGAGCGTAAGTACTCAGCAAGTTTTTGCACTTGACGAGAATGAAAAGCATCATCGATCACTTCAGGCAATAAAAGAGCATCAAATAAAAGGTCATCTGCACTCTCCCCTAAGTTTTTAAGTGAGGCTTGCATAATCTGCTCAGTTGTAAACTCACTTTTAGAGAGAATCGTTTGTATTCTTGCATGTGCATACTGAATATAAAAGATAGGGTTTGAACTATCTTGTTTTTTAAATTCAGAGAGATCAAACTCTAAAGCAGTATCACTTTTTTTCGATGCAAAGATAAAACGAAGCGCGTCAGAACCGATCTCTTCTACGATATCACTCATCAAGATCACATTTCCTGCACGCTTACTCATCTTATAGGGTTCACCATCTTTTAAAAGGCTCACCATTTGAGAAAGCAGCACTTCAAGCTTTTGGCTCTCATAGCCTAAAAACTCTACTGCCGCTTTCACACGAGGAATATACCCATGATGATCTGCTCCCCATATATTGATATAGTGTTCATACTCACGTTCAAACTTTTGGTTATGATAAACAATATCCCCTGCAAGGTACGTTGGGCGTCCATCTTCACGCACTACAACTCTATCTTTTTCATCCCCTTTTGATTCAGAAGCGATCCAAGTTTTTGAGTCTTTTTTATATACTCCCTCACCCATCTTCGCCATCACTCTTTCCCAATCACTATAAAGAGAAGATTCATTTACAAAAGTATCAAAGTGGATATTTGTCGCAGCAAGATCTTTTACAATAAGCTCCATCACGCTGTCTTTTGCCCAAAGTGCTAGTTCTTTTTGGCGTGACTCATCTGTAAGAACATCTTTGCCAAACTTTGCAACAGCCTCTTTTGCAAGATCACTTAAATACTCACCTCGGTAATAACTCTCTGGGTACTCTACATCTTCATTTAAGATATTAGCACGCCCCTCAAGCTGAATAGAAAGTCCTAAAAGGTCTATCTGGTTTCCTGCATCGTTGACATAATACTCAGCAGTGATCTCATACCCAAGATGTCTTGCTAAACGTAAGAGTGTATCTCCATAAACTGCCCCACGTGCATGTCCAATATGAAGTGGTCCTGTAGGGTTTGCACTTACAAACTCTAAAAGAATTTTTTGTTTGTTCTCTTGTGTTCCAAACTCATCTGGATTTTCTAAAGCCCAAGAAGCATACTCGCTCAAAAAGTTTTCACTCAAGCGAAAGTTTAAATACCCTTTGACTGATTCCACTTTTGAAAACTCCTCATGATCATCAAAAGAGGAAGCAAGTTCATCTGAGATCATCATAGGAGATTTTCTAAGCTCTTTTGCCAAAGAGAAAGCTATTGGTGTTGCGAAGTGACCAAAAGAGCGATCACGTGGTTTTTCTAAAACAACTTCACGACCTAACTTTTCGCGCAAAAGCGCCGATACTCGTTGCTTCAAGGTTTACGCTTGTGTAGTAGTATTTTTTTGAGCTTCTGTAGATGCAACTTCTTCTGTTTTTTCTACTTTTTTAGGCTCTTCTTTTGATGCAACTTCTGTCTCATCATCTTTCATTTCACTTTTAAAGTTTTTGATCCCCTTACCGATCCCTTTTGCAAGGTCAGGTATTTTTTTAGCACCAAAAAGTAGTACAATAATTCCAAATATTATTAATAGTTCTGTTCCACTAGGCATTCCCATTATACGATTCCTTATGTAATTTAAGTCGAAAAGTATAACTACACTTTGCTGTAACTATACTTATCACTCTCTTTTAGATAGATTTTTTTTATAACTCTTCCCATTTTTGCACAAATGCGTTTATATCTTCACTTGCGACTTTCATTCTCGCTGTTTTGGCTATAAGGATCAAGGCCTGTGCCGCTTCATCTAGATCATCATTAACAATCAGATGATCATATTCTGTAATTCTTTGGATCTCACGCTTTGCCATCTTTATACGATTTTCTATCACCTCTTTAGAGTCTGTAGAACGTTTATAGAGTCTTTTTTCCAGTTCAGAGAGCGATGGGGTTGTTATAAAAACAGATGTTGTAATATCTCCAAGTCTATTATTGACCGAAGCATTTCCTTGTACATCTATATCAAAGAGTACTAACTTTCCTTGGTGCAAAGCCTCTTTGACAGCTTTTAAAGAGGTACCATAGTAGTTTCCGTGTACCACTGCATACTCTAAAAAGTTATCATCTTCAATATCTTTTTTAAACTCCTCTTCTGAAACAAAGTGGTAATGTACCCCTTCGATCTCCCCCTCGCGCATTGGACGTGTTGTTGTTGAGATTGAAAAATAGTACTCCCCTATTGCATCTGAGATCTTATTGATTAAAGAGCTTTTCCCTGCGCCACTTGGTCCAGAAAGTACTAAAACTGCACCACTTTTGTTATTTACATTCATTACTGCTTACCTAAAGTTATATTGATTGTTATCGTTGCATTTTCTAAAGATGCAGCCACATTTTTGTCTGAAAGTGCTTTTAAAAGGTTTTGAAGTGCTTCAACACCACTATTTGGACTCTCTAGTGCTGGAGTCTCTTCTTCTAATTCCTCTACAACTTCATCATCTTTTAGATCCTCTTGTGGCTCTTCTTGTACTTGTGTTTCTTCTGGCTCATCTACATCTTCACCGATAGCTCGTTTTAACTCATTTGAGTCTAAGCCATCAAACTCTTCTAAACCTTCAAAGTCTCCCTCAACAAGATCAAGAAGTTCATCCTCTTCAATCTCTCGTGAGAGTTCCTCTTCTGAAAGTTGACTCACTGCTTCTTGTAAGTCTATCTCATCTTCCATAGTATCAAGAACTTGTTCTTGTGCTGTCCCTTCTAAAGCCTCATCACTCTCTTCTTCTAAGCTCTCTTGATCATCTAAAAGTGTTTCCTCTTCACTCGCTTTATCTTCAAGTTCTAAATCATCTTCTAGATCCCCAAGATCAAAATCTGTATCTTCTAGATCCTCTTTTTCGTCTTCTTCGATCTCATCTTCTAAAGAGCTTTCTAATGAATCTAAGTCAAACTCTTGCTCATTAAGTGCCTCATCATTCTCTTCTTCTAAGCTCTCTTGATCATCTAAAAGTGTTTCCTCTTCACTCGCTTTATCTTCAAGTTTTAAGTCATCTTCAAGATCCCCAAGATCAAAGTCTGTATCTTCTAGATCCTCTTTTTCGTCTTCTTCGATCTCATCTTCTAAAGAGCTTTCTAATGAATCTAGATCAAACTCCTCCTCATTGAGGGTCTCATCACTCTCTTCTTCTAAGCTCTCTTCATTATCTAAAAGTGTTTCCTCTTCACTCTCTGTGTCTTCAAGTTCTAAGTCGTCTTCAAGATCCCCAAGATCAAAGTCTGTATCTTCTAGATCCTCTTGCAGAGCCTCTTTTTCTTCTGCATTTTCATCTAAAAGTGTTTCCTCTTCACTCGCTTTATCTTCAAGTTCTAAGTCATCTTCAAGATCCCCAAGATCAAAGTCTGTATCTTCTAGATCCTCTTTTTCTTCTGCATTTTCATCTTCTAAAGAGCTTTCCAATGAATCTAGATCAAGTTCTTCATCATCTAAAAGAGGGTTCTCTTCACTCTCTGCATCTTCAAGTTCTAAGTCGTCTTCAAGATCCTCAAGATCTGCTACGAGGTCTGCCTCTTCATCAAGAAGAGTATCATCGAGTGAGAGTTCATCAAGTCCACCATCATGTTGTTCTAGACTTGCATCATCTAAGTCTAGTTCATCTTCATCTGTTTCACCTAAAAGAGACTGTACCTCTTGAACATCATCTTCATCAAGTATACTCTCTATAGTTTCATCTTCAAAATCATCAAGGTCTTCTAGAGTGTCAAGATCACTCAGCTCCTCTTGCATCTCATCTAAATCATCTAACTGGTCTAAACCATCATCTTGGAGACTATGATTTTCCTCTTCGATCTCATCAAAAGCTTGTTCTTGTGTTTCTGCGCTACTCTCTTCTACTACTGAAGGCTGTTTTAACTTTTTAGCTGTTGTTGAGAAAAATTCGACAAGTTCTGTAGGCAAAAAAGGCTTATGCATTGTTGACGTAAAAAGTGAAGTATCAATATCTGTATTTTTTGCACATATAAGCAATGAAGTATCAATATCTATTTTTGAATCTAGCTCTGCCATCAACTCCATAGAATATTTCGCATCATCAATAATAAAAAGATCATATTTATCTGTCTCTAAGCCTTCTGCATCTGGATGTATTTCAATAATATCTGAAGTTTTTTGAGCACTTAGTTTGACCAGTTTACTTACGACGGGATTATCATTTATAAGGAGTATCTTCACGCTTTATCCTTTGAGGGTATTGCTGTTATTGTAGCAAAAAAATCTAAAAAAACATCTCTAAAAAGTTAAATGCTTCGAGCATATGATTCTTTAAAATGAGCATAGTTGCACTAAGTGTAGCTATGAGTACTACAAAAGAAACCATAATCTTTATGGGAAAACCTATAACAAGAAGGTTAAATTGCGGCATCGTTTTCATCAACATTCCAAAGATTATATCTGCTAAAAGACCCAAAGCGATAATGGGAAATGCGATCATAAAACCTACTACAAACATATTTGCAGTAGCACGCATAGTGTAGTGGAAAAATTCTTCAGTGAGTAAAAAACCTCCAAGTGGAACAGCACGCAATGACTCATCAACAAATAACAAAAGCCAGTGATGAAGGTCAAGTGCAAAAAGGACCATTAAACCCATTAAGGAGAGAAACTGAGAGATAATAGGCATTGATACACCCGTTTGCGGGTCGATAGCACTTGCCATAGAAAAACCCATCATAAAAGAGATCTGCCCCCCTGCAAATGTAAGGGCATTGTATGCAAGAAGCAAAATCGTTCCTATTGCTAAACCAAATAAAAATTCACTGAGTATAGCAAGTATAAGTGTTGGGACTGTTATCTCTATACTTAACGCTGGCATCGATCCATAAAAAACAATCGCAAAAAAAAAGCCCATAGAAGCTTTGATAGTCATAGGAATATTTTGGTGAGAAAAAATAGGTACTGCCATAAAAAGAGCAGCAAAACGAAAAAACAAAAGTATAAACCCTACTACATAAGTATCGGTAAACACTTCTGCCCAAGACATATTTTATTGTACCTCTACAAGCGTTTTATTTTCAAGTCGGTACACCCGTGAACATCGGTGTGCTAAGTTCTCATCATGTGTCACCAAGATAAGTCCCGCTCCGTTTTCTTGGCAGTACGTAAAAAAAAGGTCCATCACCTCATGTGCTGTTTGTTGATCTAAGTTACCTGTTGGTTCATCTGCAAAAATTATACTTGGCTTTTTGGTTAATACACGTGCGATAGAGACTCTTTGTTGCTGTCCACCTGAGAGTTCAGTCACTTTTTGCGCCATATTTTGCTCTATGGAGAGCTTCTCTATGAGTTGCCTCTCTATCTTTTGTTTTGAGAGGATCGCCGCTACTTCAAGATTTTCTTCTGCACTAAAACCCCTAAAAAGATAATGCGATTGAAATACAAGCCCTAGTTTATCTCTTTTAATAAGAGAGAGCTTTTTTTTATCCATCTTTTGAATATCTTCGCCAAAAAGTTTCACCGTTCCATCTTTTGGTTTTAAGAGCGTAGATAAAATATGTAAAAGGGTAGACTTACCACTCCCGCTTGTGCCTATAATAGCGATCGATTCTTTTGCATTCAGATCTAGAGCTATATTTTCAAAAAGGGTATAATCAAATTGATGTGTAATGTTACTTGCAGATAATAAATTCATAAAGCGATTATAACCAATCGCAGAGAAGATTTTGTTAAAAAAGAGGGGAAATGGGTAAGGAGTTCTCCTTAACCCATTTGCGCTGCAACTTCAGCAGCGAAGTCATCAGCTTGTTTTTCGATCCCTTCACCAACTTCAAGGCGAATAAAATCTACGATCTCAGCCTCTCCGCCAAGCTCTTTTGCTGCAGCTTCTACAGCTTGTGCAACAGTTTTTTTATCATCAAGTACGTAAGTTTGATCTAATAAAGCTTGTTCTTTATCAAGAGTCGTATTATCGTCAATAAAACGAGCTAAAGATCCAGGAACAATTTTGTCCCAGATTTTTTCAGGTTTCCCTTGAGCTTTTAAGTCCTCTTTGATCGCCTCTTCAGCTTCTTTAAGAACTTCCTCAGTTAATTGAACCATAGATACAAACGATGGAACGTTTTTAAGAGTTTTCTTTAAACGTGCTAGCTCTTCGTTCTCTTTTTTAATAGCTTCAATACGACCTTTAGTCTCAGACTCTACAAACTCAGCAGAGAAATCTTTATAGCTTAAAACTTGTGGTTTCATAGCTGATGCGTGCATAGCGATTTGCTTGAGTACATCTCTCATACCCTCAGCAGTTTTTGCAGAATCACACTTTGCTTTTACAATAACAGCAATACGGTTGTTAGAGTGAACATAACCATTCATTGCAACAGTATCATCTTCAGCTTCTAAAGTTCCAAAACGGCGAAGTTCGATCTTCTCACCGATCTTTGCAACAGTTTCTGTAAAGTAAGAACCAAATTCAGTTGACATAACACCTGCAACATCAGCAGGGTTTGTATTGTAAACCTCTTCAGTAGTTTTAAGAACTAACTCTTTGAAACCATCATTTTGTGCAACAAAGTCAGTTTCAGAGTTGATCTCAATAACTGTAGCTTTTGCAAAATCATCAGCAAGCTTAAGACCTACAAGACCTTCTGCCGCTACACGATCAGCTTTCTTTGCAGCTTTAGCGATACCACGCTCTTTTAGCCACTCAGTCGCTTTTGCCATATCTCCGTCATTCTCAACGAGAGCTTTTTTACAATCCATCATTGGAGCGTCAGTTGCTGTTCTAAGCTCCTTAACCATTGCTGCTGTTACTGCTGCCATAATTACGCCTCCTCAGTTTCTGCTTGAGTCTCTTCGTTTGTTTCTACAGCTTCTTCTGTAGTTTCAGCTGCCTCTTCACCTTGTTCTACAGTTCCACCTGCTGCCAGTGCTTTTCCTTCATTGATAGCTGCTGTCATCTCACGGCAGAAAAGTTGGATAGAACGGATAGCATCATCATTTCCAGGGATAGGGTAAGTGATTACATCTGGATCACAGTTTGTATCAAGTGGAGCTACAACAGGGATACCTAAACATTTTGCTTCCATAACTGCAATATGCTCTTTTGCCGCATCAACAACAAACATCATATCAGGAAGTTTTTTCATATCACGGATACCACCGAAATAAGACTCAAGTTTCTCTTTTTGACGAGAAAGCATAAGTGCTTCTTTTTTTGTTAAAAGTTCGATTTGTCCATTCTCTTGCATCTCATTGATAAGGTCAAGTTTACGGATAGATTTTTGAATAGTTGGGAAGTTTGTAAGCATACCACCTAACCATCTGTTCTCTACGTATGGCATACCACAAGCGATAGCTGCTTCTTTTACAGAGTTACGAGCTTGTTTTTTTGTACCAACGAAAAGAATTGTTTTTCCTTCAGCTGCTGCATCCACTACGATTTGGTATGTATTACGGAAATAACGTAATGTTTTTTGAAGATCGATAATATAGATATTTTTACGAACACCGAAGATATATTTTTTCATTTTCGGGTTCCAACGACGTGTTTGGTGTCCGAAGTGTACACCACACTCTAAGAGGTCTTTCATAGTTACCATATAAGGTCCTTTAAAGGCTTATTTCAGCCAGAAATTTGATCTAGTTCGCTTCAGTAAGGTCGAACAGTTGGCTCTAAAAAGAGGACTGCACTAGATTTTGAGACACATACTTGTGAATATTTCAAAATAAAGAAAAATCGCGGAATTATACATAAATTAAGTTTAAGGTAAGCTTTTTTTTGAAGCAGAGTATCTCGCGTGAGATACTCTATTAATTAAAGAGAGTTATTTTACAAGAACTATATCTAAAACCTCTTCTATACGTTTTACACCGATAATCTCAACTGCATCACGCACCTCTTGTGGAATATCTTCAAGATCTCTCTCATAATTTTTTTCAGGAATAATAGCTTGTGTCATACCCGCTTTATGTGCAGCGATCAGTTTCTCTTTAAGCCCTCCAATAGGAAGCACATTTCCACTGAGTGAAACCTCTCCTGTCATAGCTACTTCAGAACGGATCTTTAGTGAACTCAAAATCGAAGCGATCACACTCACCATAGCTATACCAGCACTTGGTCCATCTTTGGGTGTTGCTCCATCTGGAACATGAAGATGTAGGTCATAGCGTTTGTACACTTCACTTATATCTACCTTGCGTTTTTTCTCTTGCTCTTCAAAACTTAGTGGCAGATTTTCACTCTCTATCTTTAGTTTTCTCGTATCTATAAGCATCTTTACAACACTAAAAGCGATACGAGCTGATTCTTTCATCACATCGCCTAAACTTCCCGTTAGCTGTAGGGAGCCTTTTCCTTTGATACGCATACTCTCTATCTTAAGAACATCTCCACCCACTGCTGTCCATGCAAGTCCGTTGACTACACCGATAACTGGCTTTTTATCTGTTTTTTCTATCTCAAAAACGCTTTTTTCAAAGTAATCTTTGAGATTTTTAAGTGTGATAGAGATCTTGTCTTTTTGAGTATCCTCAAGAATCTCTTTAGCACTTTTGCGACTCATATCTGCAATACGACGACGAAGGTTTCGCACCCCAGCTTCACGTGTATAACTATGGATCAACTCTTTTAAAGCTGTGTCACTGATCTTTACTTCCGATTTTTTCAGCCCATGTTTTTTAAGCTCTTGTGGCACAAGGTAACGTTTTGCGATCTCAAACTTCTCTTGCGGTGTATACGAACTTACAGTGATAAACTCCATTCTATCACGAAGCGGTGTTGGAATACGCCCTACATCATTCGCTGTAGCAATAAAAATAACGTCACTAAGATCTATATTAAAGTTGGTGTAATAGTCTCTAAACTCTACATTTTGCTCAGGATCAAGGATCTCTAAAAGCGCAGCTGTTGGATCACCCCTTTGGCTTCTACTCACCTTATCGATCTCATCGAGTACGATCACAGGATTCATCTTTTTTGCATCTATAAGACCTTGTGTGATACGCCCTGGCATAGCTCCCACATACGTACGTCTATGACCTCTTAGTTCATTTACATCTTCTAATCCACCAAGAGCGATACGCACAAGTGGACGTTTAAGTGCCGTAGCTATAGAGTTTGCCAAAGAGGTTTTACCCACTCCCGGAGGTCCTGAGAAACAAAGTATAGCTCCAGCTTGTTTAGAGTGTTTTACTCCTCGAAGTTCCAAAAGCTCTTTGACTGCAAAATACTCTACTATTCTCTCTTTTGGTTTTTCTAAGGAAAAGTGATCACTATCGAGTTGTTTTTCTACATCGCTAATATGCAACGCTTTTTTTGCCAAATCTCCAAAGGGGATCTCTAAAACCCAGTCAAGATATGTTTGTGTCATCGATGCATCAGAAGAGTCAGGATGCATACGTGAATAACGATCTATCTGCTTTGTGATCTCTTTATAAGCATCCTCCCCCATCTTCTCTTTTTTGGCTTCTAGTTTTTTGCGGTACTCTTCGATCTCCTCATCACGAGAGGTATCTGTTCCTAGCTCTTTTTGGATCTGCTTGAGTTGCTCTTTTAAAAAGTACTCTTTATTTACTTTTTCTATATGGCTATGCACTTTAGATCGGATCTCTTTTTGAAGTTTGTTTGCTTCGATCTCTTCTATAAGATAATCTATTAAGTGCATAAAACGCTGTTCTGTATCGATCTCTACAAAGATCTTAGATGCTTGCTCTTTTTTCATTTTTACAGAGCTACAGATCAGGTCTATAATACGATTGTGATCATGGTTCTCTTCTATAGTACGCAAAAGGTCTGGTGGAAAATAGTTGCTTACACCTGAAAGCGTACGCACTTTTTCGCGAACCACCTCAAGCATCGCATCGAGTTTAAGCGAATCTACTTTAGTTGGTGTAAGCACATCAACATGCGCTATAAGAGGATCTTCTGAAACCTTATGCAGTGTTTTTGCGCGTGCTAAACCTTGAAAAAGTACTTTGACTCTTCCATCTGGCAGAGCTACTTTTCTCATGATAGATCCCACTACACCGGTATCATAAAGTGATTCAAAATCTCTTTGCCCCTCTAAAGCAGGTTTTGTTGAACATACTATCACTAAAGAGTTGTCTTCCATGGCAGCTGCAGCTGCTTTAATATTACTCTCATCACTTAAAAAAAGAGGTGAGATCATAAAAGGGTATAAAAAAAGTTCATCCTCTGCTATTACAGGAATGTCAGCAGGAAAGTCACCATAGTTACTTAATTTCATCTTTTCGTATCCTTTTTTAAAATTTATTTTGTTGTTTGTGTTTGATTTGCATCTTCTATACTATTTCTTGAGACAACACTTCTTGTATTTGGTATAACAAACCCATACCAGCTAGCAGTACCATCACCCTCAAACCACGCTCTATACCAAGGTGTAGTATCAAGGTCTACCTCTTCCCAGTTGATCCACTCTGCAGCTTTCTTCTGACGGTAATATGTGCTAGATCTTGTTTTATCTACCCTCTCATAAAGATCTGCTATAGCTTTATTGAGGGCTGCTTGTGCAAGATAAAGATTTGTCAACATTGTGTCCACAAAATAGTTATACTGCGAAACTGGGTAATTTGTTTTAAAATGTTGTGCTTCAGCTATCGCTTCATCTATAAGCCCTTGGTCTCTTCGGGGGTTTGGAAGCGCCATGTATTTTGCCTTAATCTTTAAATATTCAGCAAACTCTTTTTGAGAAAGTGTAGCATAACGTTTGATATATTCATTGAGAAAATGCTCACTTAAAAGATACTCTTCATGCTCCATATGTGCTATAGCAAGCATCAAAGTTGCTTCAGGTAAAAGAGGAGAGCCGATATGTTCCCCTTGAAGAGAACTATAGTAACTATCAGCCGCTTCAATATTGCCAAGAGAGATCGATTCCGTGATCTTTTGGTACCAATAACTCGCAGGTTTATTGTACTCCTCGATCTCTTTTGTACATCCAAAAAATAAAATCATAAGTGCAAATAAAAGAGTTATTCTATAGCTTTTTCGAACCATTTTTTTACTTTCCTCGTTCTAAATAGAGTGCCATTTTATCTAAAAGAGTTATATTTGTGTTTAAAGTAGGTATAATTTATGCTTTAAGTGTTACAATACGCTAAAATTTACAACAAAAGGGTATCTATGGAATTTACGATCTGTTCACCTCTTCTAGGATTTGAAGGTATAAAAAAAGTACGTCTAGAAAAAATTGATGATATTTTTATAAAAATGACCTCTTGTGAAGATGAAAAGATCTCTTTTACCCTTATAAACCCCTTTGTTCTTCGTCCTTACGACTTTGAACTGCCAACAAAGTTTCAAGAACTACTTGAAGCTACCACAGAGTCAAACCTGCTTATACTCAACATCGTAGTGATCCAAAACCCTATTGAAGAGTCGATGGTAAATTTTCTAGCCCCGATCATTTTTAATACAGACACCCACAAAGCAGCACAGATCATCTTAGAAGAGTCTACCGAATATGGACTTGCTGAGAAGATCTCGAAGTTTTTAAAACAATCCTAAAAAAATAATTTTTTTTAACAATTTTATAATTTATTGTTTATTTTAAGGAACCTTCAAGCTAGTTTATTTGTATAATAGTAGTATTAGAAAGTTGGAGAATATTGCTTCAAGCATACACAACTCCTAACACATTCATAAAGTTAAACAAGCAAGGAGTTTGTTATGAAAAAATTCATGTTTTGCAAAAGTTTTCTATTTGTTTTGCTTCTTATGCCGTCTATACTTTTAGCAGAGGAATTTAATGAAACAAATGATTTCCCAACTACAAATTTTAACCCTCCAGTTACTCTAGTTCCTGGAGACTGGGTCAATGGCTCTATTGATGTTGATGGCGATAGAGATATGATAAGGATAGATGTCCCTGCAAACACATCTTTTGGTATAGCTGTAAGTAGTAATACTCAAGGTTTAGATATTCGGGCTAGTATATACACCCGCAATGGTAACGACTACACTTACCAAGGGTGGTCATATGATGTAGGAGGTTTTACTCCAAGCAGCTTTACTTTAAATGGTGGTAATAACGGAACAACTTTTTATGCACAAGTTCGCAGATACACAGGAAATGATGGAAATGGAGATAGTGCTATTGGAAACTATCGCTTACATTATTCAGATCTATCGGCAATCAATACAAGAGACTTCACAAAAGTAAGGATCGAAGATGTCGATGACCTTAATATCTTTGGTTCGGCACTCCTAATAGGAAACCAGCTTCTTTGTCGTAATAATGCCGATGGTGGAGCGTGTTTAGCACCAAATTTAGGAGCCACAAACAATGCTATAGACCAACACAAAGTAAGAATAGATCCTAACGGTCCCGCAAACAACAGTATGGCAAAACTTGTTTTAGAACCCGGTGATGAAGTGGTTTGGGCTGGGCTTTATTGGTCTGCACGGATTGCTTCGAATTCTGTTGAACACCCGAATGCAGCACAAATACAATTGAGAACACCTGCAGGTGGATACAATGCTATTCAAAGTGATCCAAACAAGTTCAACTGGTTCTCTGATGGTAATGTTTTTGACTATGCTTGTATGCAAGAGGTAACAGACCTAGTTAAAGCAGGTGGAGCTGGTGAATACTTCGCAGGTGGTATTGAAGCTTCAAATGGTACCAACAGATTTGCAGCATGGGCTCTTTTAGTAATCGTAGAAAACAACTCAAGAAGCTTTAAAAATATTAGCGTGTATGATGGTTTTGAAGCTGTATATGATGCTAGTGATGATTACCCAGATGAAGTTAACGTAGTTGCAGATGGCTTTTTGACTCCAAAAACAGGTGATGTTACAGCAAGTCTTTTTGTATTCTCAGGTGAGAGTGAATCAGGGATCGATGATGGAGCGACTATTACCGATAAAGATGGTATAGAACATACAGTAGTAGATGCTTATAACAATCAAGATGATGTGTTTAACGGTTCGGCTACAATTAGAGGAGAACACAGATCAAATCATGCTGATCCAAATATAGCAAACCCTAACTTCCAAAACTTAATAGGGTCTGATATCGATATTCTTGAAATTGAAGATTTAAGTAACTTTCAAACAAGTACAACGATTACAATTGAGTCAAAAAACGGAGGTAATTCAGATAGATATACGCTTAATATGTTTGCTATTGAAACAGAGCTATTTACTCCACGTTTTTGTTACGATTATGCTTATGAACAAGACGGTGTAGATTTTACAGAAGAGAATGACGGTACAGAAAACCCTGATATTGTAGGGACGGTAAGTACGAGCTCTCCTGTAGATGTAAAAATTTATCTGAAAAATCTTGTCGATTCAGATATCACTATTACAGATCTTAAACTTAATATTTTAAATATCGATACAGCACAGGTACAATATAAAACAAACAGTACCTACTTAACGCCTGTAGGTGGAGTGTTCCCTTACCATGTTAGTGATTCTATACTAGATACAACTGATGCATCAAAAGTGTTAAACATTCCTGTAGGAGATATGGCAAGTAACGATCATATTTACCTCTACTATAGCCTTAACCCGCAACAAAGTACACTTAATACGCCCCTTCTTGTGGAAGCAGAATACACGTTAACAATAGGAAATGAATCTATCCCTTATGCTACTCGTATCGGTGAGAGAATAGAGATGTGTTCTGATGACAACTTTAACTATGAACCGACCAAAGGTATATTTAGTGTAGTAGATAACAACTATTATAACTATGATGTTGGCGGCTCACAAAAATTTTACAATCTACCTACACAGGTTGTAAATAGAAGAGGGAACTTTAAACTTGTTTCTTTTGATCCAGACAATCTTGATGAACCAAAACCTATCTCTACTATTGTTGCTATTGAGCTACTCGATGTATCAGGTTTTCATGATATTGAACATACATGTACAGAGGAGAACGCAGGGGTTGGTGGTCGTTCATGGGTAATTCTTGATAATCAAAGCTCGGTTGATCTTCAAGCACTTTTTCCTATAGCCTCTAAAAATGCAACTTATCGTATCTCTTATAATAATATGAACCCGTATGATGATGATATAGTGCAAACTGAGCTATTACCTGATGGAAACTATAAAATGCTTAATTTCCCATACTTAGCAGGTGATCCATGTGTACGCCCTACGGAATATCCTTTGGGAGCAGGTGGTAATTATGGTATCGCGACACAAGTTTCACAAGCATGTGGAAATGCAGGAAATCAAGGAATCTCTAAAGAACATTTAGATGCTTGTATGGAATGTATCTATGGACTAGATACAAAATTCATCTGTTCACGTGACAACTTCTCTATTCGCCCTGAAGCGTTTGACATGCAGCTAAGAGATACAAACCAAGTGCAAAATGCAGCAAATGGTCTCGCTATTCCTAATAATGCAGATTTAGCTGCAGGATATGGTTATGATGTAGCTATTACCGCTGTCACACATACTAATAATAATCCATCAACAGGCTATACTACAGAATATAATGAAATGACTAATGATATAGATGCAAATGGAAATCCTACAATTAGACAAACGACCTTTGAAACAGATACATTTCATGGTTTTGACTGGAGACCAGGTGCAACTAATATTGCTGGTTGTAATAATACTAACGACCAGTCTGTATCTATCAACTTTAATAATGGTAGTGCAAATATTCTTGTAAACTTAAGTGAAGTTGGTATCTATCAATATTTAACTTATGATAGAACGTGGACTACTGCAGATCAACTACCAAGTCACCATACAGGTACTTATTTTACAGGAGATTTTGATTGTTTAGGGGATCAATCATTGGTACAAACACAGGTTGCAAATACAGTTGATATGGCACCAAATAACTACAATAGATTCCTAAATGGTTGTGATATCTCTAGCAACCATCAAAATGTTGATACTCGCACTATTTACCGTGACTACACCACTGAGTTTCATCCTTATCAATTTAATGTTAATAGTATTGTTGCTTCAGCAGGGTTAAACAATATTCCATTGCCTGCAAACGGTGGTTTTGTTTACATGGCAGATGTAGGTGACAATACAAATGTGCAAAATAGAAATATCTCTGTACATCTCAATGGTGCTATTATTGCAGAGGGTGCAGATGGTACAGCTCTAAGCAACTTTGTTAACCAATGTTTTGCACAACCTCTGTTTATAGACCTTACATCTATGGCTTATACACCACTTATAGATGCAAACGGAAACAATGTAAATTATCAATTCAGACTTATCACTCGCGATGATCAAACAGTACAGCTTAGAGATACACAAGCGATTGTTTATGATCCGCAAATAGCATTTGTTCCTACTGATCCAAATGACCCTATACCGCAGCTTGCAACAACAGATTTTGTTCAAAATGCTCAAGGTTCAGCTGATACAATTTTACTGCTTAACTATGACAGAGCTATAAACGTTGCGGCAAATCCAACGGCTATTACTTACAACAACTATGTTGTAAACTGTACTACAGCAGCAAACTGTACATTTATAGCAGATATGAATACCAATGCAACTACAACGGGTACAAACAATTTAAACACAACTGTAAACCACTACTATGCACGCTCGTTTACACCAAGACAATCTTATACCGCTTTGGTTGGCAATGCTCCAATCTTTTACGAAACGTATTGTGATGTTAATAACGGGTGTAACCCTGCCTTGCTACAAGGTACAGATGTGAGTAAAGGGGGAGACACCAGATGGCGTCTAAACCCTAACCATATTGCAAATAACGGTACTGCAGGAAATGTAGTACAAAAAACTGCTTTAGTGACAGTGACAGCTAACCCACTTGCTACAACCGGTGCTTATGCAGAAAACATTCAGTTAACATACAATAATACGCGTGGTCGCCCATACACTGCTATAATGCAACATATAGCAGATCCATGGCTTGTGTATGACCCATATAATGTTGCTGGAACAACAAATGAGTTCGAAGCAGAATTTATCGGTGGCAATGCAAACTGGGCAGGAAAATCAAAAACTGAAAACAATACAGAAACGGATGCAGCGCAAAGAAGTAACAGGAAACTCGTATGGTAAAGAATAAAAATTGTAAAAGCCGTCTAGGCTTTACAATGATCGAACTTATTTTTGCGATCGTTATTATAGGCATAACGGTTGTATCCTTGCCTATGATGACCCAAGTAACCTCACGAGGCATAGATAATAACTTTGTGCAAGAGGCTATCTTTGCAGGGGGTGCAGAAGTGATGCAGGCACTCTCATACAGATGGGATCGCAACTCTGCAGAAGATGGTAATCCGGGGGATGAGTCAAAAGTTTTAGATATAGCGGGGGATTGCAATGCTCTCTCAAAGCGCCCTGGAAATATTAAGCGTAGTTGCTATAGCGATCTTACAAATGCCCGTTCGGGTGTCGCTGCCAATGCTGCAGGTAATCCCGAAAACCTTAACGATGCTGCTGTAGCTATCGATACTATCTTTACAGGGGTAGATGGTTCCGGTTACGGTTATAAGAAAAACTACACCCAAACAACAACGGTAGCAGTAGCAGGATTTGGCGGCGTAAATAACGGAAATTTTAAACGTATCCAAACAACTGTTACAGATCCTGTTAATGGCACACAGGTTATTCTTGAAGCGTATAGTGCAAATATCGGTGAAGTAGAACCTTTAAGTAGGAGTTTTTAATGCGTAACGGTAAAAAAGCTTTCTCTATGCTAGAGCTCATATTTGTTATAGTAGTAGTTGGGATACTCAGTAGGTTTGGTGTAGAGTTTTTGGCTCAAGCATATAGAAATTTTATCTTTTCAAATATAAATAACAAGCTTCAAGCTCAAAGTGAAGCAGCAGTCGAGTTTATTGCAAAGCGTTTAGAGTATCGTATTAAGGGTTCTGTAGTAGCGCGTCAAGGCTTAGGGGGAGTTCCAACCTCTATTAGAAATGCAGCTGTAATAGGAAATACATGGACCGTTTTAGAGTGGGCGAGTGAAGATGCTGCAGGTTTTCGAGGTCTGAATGCACCTCTGTGGAGCGGTGTAATAGACCTTGATGATCCTGCTACAACAAATACAAACCTCATTACTCCAGGTACAAACCTTGGGACGCTCTCTAACTACATAACAAATTTAGGGGGTAATGGTATTGCAGATGCCGCTATTACATTTGTTGCAGGAGAACAAGATCCACGCGGTTATGGTTGGAATGGTGCGCTCGCTGCAAATGATTCAGGTCGAAGTATTCACCCTGTCGCTGCCAATGGAAATGCCTTTACAGGAAATCCAGACTTTATAGGTGTAAAAGTAACAGAGTTTTACAAGCTTGCATGGACCGCTTATGGGATCTTTCATGATGCAAACGACAACCTTTGGCTCTACTACAACTACCAGCCATGGAATGGAGATAGTTTGACTGCTAATGGTACACGTCAGCTTATTATGGAAAATGTGAGTTCTTTTCAGTTTATAGCCCTTGATAATCTACTCAAGATTCAAGTATGTGTTCACAGTGATGGTATCATAAGTGGCGATGCAAGTGATGATGCGGCAACAGCAAGTGGGGAGTATGCAATATGCAAAGACAAAACAGTATTCTAAGAAAACGTAAAGGTTTTGCAATCATAGCTGCTATGGCAGTTATAGTTGTTATCGCTACCATTATGAGTCTCTCTTTAGCTTTAACTACACAAACGGCAAAAAGAACAACAGATATCTATCTCTATGAACAATCAGTACTTCTTGCCAAAAGTGCTGCTGAACTTGCAATGGAGCGTATAGCTTCAGGTGCAATATGTAATGGTAACGCTACAAGATTTACAAATCTTAACTTCTTGCATAATGGAATTTACAATATCAATGTGGATGCCACCTACTTTTTACCTACTACTTATGCCTGTGCAGGTGCTCCGAACATACCCTACTCTGCTGCAACTTCTGCAGGACCATATGCACCACTTTATGGAAGTGTCATGCTCGATGTAACCGTAACGGTAAATGACGCAACAATCACCTCAGAACCTATCACCTACTTCAGAAGAACTATTCAAAAACTCTAAAAGCTTGTTTTTTCTTATCCTTTTAATGCTATAATATTTGTCTATATCATTAAAAGGATTTTTCATGAATATTTCACTTACTGGAAGACATGTAGAACTTACAGATGCTATTAAAGCACATATCACTTCCTCTGTAGAAACACTTACGAAATTCAATATGGACATTATCTCTGTTAACGTGATCGTCTCTACACAAACTAAAAAAGGCAAAGAACACTCTATGGTTGAGTTTGTAATCAACCTAGCACATAAAAACTCTGTTATTATTAAACAAAACGATGGGGATCTCTATACTGCTATAGATATAGCTATCTCAAGAGCACAAAAAGCACTACGCCGTATGCACGATAAAGAAACAGATCATCATAAAGTTGGTCTCAATGCGGCTAAAGCAGATACTGTTGATCTAAAAGAGGTTGAAGAAGCTATGGAAGATGAGATCGTACCTGTAGCACTTGAGCTTTATAAACCACGTGAGGTTGAAGATGTACTCAACGACCTTAAAGAGAGTGACAAGATGTTTGAGATCTTCATCGACAATGAAGACAAAACACGTGTGCTCTACAAAAGAAATGACGGAAGATTCGGTCTGTATTAATATCTATGAGGATAACATCTCTTTGTTATCCTCACACTATAAACCTAAATCACTTTTTACTTCCGCTATTATCTCTTTATCTTCTGCCATATCAACCCAACGAAACTGACTTCCACTCTGATGAGATCCTCGTAGCAGATCACCACTCTTTCTATATTGCAGATCGAGTAGTGCTATATCAAAACCACTTTGTGTCTCTACGAAGCGTTCTAAACGCTCTGAAGACTCTTTATTTGTATACAGATAGCAATACCCTTGCAGACCTGTTCTACTTACACGTCCACGTAACTGATGCAAAGTTGAGAGCCCTAATCTCTCTGCTCCTACTATGACAACTGTTGAGAGTCTTGGAAGAGAGATTCCCACCTCTACTACTGTTGTAGCGATTAAGATCTCCCCTTTTTTTCTAAACTCTAAGAGAGTCTCCTCTTTTGCTTTGTCTTTTCCATGTGTCACATACACTCTCTCAAAGTTCTTTTCCCAGTAGCCTCTTGCTTCATCTATACTCTGATATTCAAGCATATCACTTTGTTCTACTAAAGGATAGACCAAAAGCACTTGGTGCTTTTGGTCTAACTCTGTTTTTATATGCTCTAAAAGCATTCTAAAATCTTTTTTACCGATCACTTTACTGGCTATATTTTTTGTAAAAGGGGTCGATGTGATCAGGCTAACATCTATATGAGCACTCTCTATCATCGCTTGTGTTCTTGGAATCGGGGTTGCAGAAAACTGTAAAAAGTGGGGTTTCTTTTGCCCCTCTGAGACAAGTTTTTCTAGCATATTTCTTTGTTGCGTTCCAAAACGATGTTGTTCATCTACCATTACCAAAGAGGCAGAGGGAAGCTCTCTATATAAAAGTGCATGTGTACCTATGATAAAATCATAGCCACTTAGGTCTTGCTTTTTTGTTTTGTTGGTGACCAAGATACTACGAAGCTTTGGAGTATGCTTTTGTGCCTCTTCATAGAGTTGATTTGCCAAAATGGTTGTAGGTGCCATTAAGATCGAACAACCTTTTGTATTCATAATCGCTGATGCAAGTATCACCATCGTTTTTCCACTTCCAACATCACCAACAACCATACGTCTTGCCGCTACATCTTTTGAAAAGTCTAGCTCGATCTCTTCGATCGCTTTTTGTTGTTGGGCTGTAAGGGTAAAAGGAAGTGTTTTTGCCCAAGGTCTATAATCACTTAGGTCTAATCGCATCGCATCAAAATAACGTCTTTTAGCTGCAAGATGCTTCATATAATTAAAAAGCTCAAGGTACTTAAGTGCATCTTTTTGCTTAGAAGAGGTCTCTTTTAAAAGAGCTGTATTTGGATCTGGAAAATGAAGAGTGAGAATCTCTTGAGCTATATTCAACTTTATACCCTCTTGTTGAAGGTTTTGCAAGTTCAGTAAGCTTTCAACCAAACGTGCCATCACATCAGTTCTCAAGGCTGTTTTGTACTTCGAAACAATACCTCCTACTTTTGTAACTTTACGGGGCATCGAGATGCTACAAGAACCACTTTTACAATCAATAAGACCATAAAAATACTCTCGCATCCCTACTTGAAACTGATGCATCATATAGGGTTTTGGTCGAAAAAGCACCCCTTGTAAAGAGTGTCCAAAGTTATGGGCAAAAAAAGTGATCTGTATCGTGTTTGGTGCACGATACACTGATTCTATAGTAGCATCTATAACACCATAGGTATTGGGAGTAAGTTTCTCACGTAAAGAGAGATCTTCATACGAAGAGGGGATCAGTAATGCTAATTCACTTACACGAGAGATCCCAAGTTTAGCAAATTTTGCTTCTTGATCTTTTGTAAGTGCTAATGATTGCATTACTATCTATTGGGTCACAATAGCAAAGCTGAGATCTGTTATCTCTGTATGTTTTTTTATAAAAGCATTGAGTTCTTCTAAACTTAACTCTTTTATCTTTTCTAGCTCTTTTTGGGAAGAACCAAGCTCTTGCCCTCGATAAAACTCTTGAAAGCTACGACCTAGTCTTTGGCTCATAGTCTCTACACGTAGCGGTTCACTTCCAAGCAAAAACTTTTTCGTTTGCTCTAGTTCCTCCTCACTTACGCCCTCTTTTACAAAAGTGCTAATCACATCTTGTACAGTTTTTTGTGCTTCCTCTTGCGATTCTAGCTTTGTTTGCAAATAGCCACTTAGATAGGAGCGTGATTTTGTTACTTGTACTCTAGCATATGCTGAATAAGCTAAGCCACGTTTTACACGTATCTCTTCCATCAAACGAGAACCAAAACCACCCGCACCCAAAATATGTGCAGCAACTCTTGCTTTGTAGTTCTCTTGCGAAGCCACCTCCATCTCAAAAGGTGCACCAAAGTAGATATATGCCTGTTTCGTATCTTTTTTAATGATAGATTCTTGTGCTTTATCACTTGTTTTAAAACGCTTAATATCTTGTGTTTTTCCCTCTTGTAAGATCTCTGCAAGTTCTTGTAACTTTACGAGAAGATCCTCTTTATCTACTTTTCCTCCAACGACAAAAATAAGGCGTGAACGTACAAGATGATCTTGTAAAAAATCTTTAACATCACTCAGAGCGATACTCTCTACACTCTCTATTGTCCCCGATGCCGGATATGAAAGAGAACTTCCCTCAAAAAGAAGTGTTTTAAGCTCATTTGATGCTACATAATCAAAATCATTTATTTTTTGACTCAAAGCACCAATAGTAGTTTTTTTGACCTTTGCCAAACTCTGCTCAGTTATATTTGGATCTTCAAGAAGCTTTTTGAGATATATGAAAGCACTATCAAGCTCTTCACTAAGTGCACCCATCTCCATCACAAAAGTTTCCGTACCTATAGTAGAGTGAATATGAATAGCTTTCTCTTCGAGTGCATCAGCAAAAGCAGAAGCACCCATCTTTTTACTTCCTTCATTCATCATTCTTGCACTTAATTTTGCTACACCTGCTTTTGTTTCATCTGCAATACTTCCGCTATTTGTAAATACAAGCTGTATCGTAGCAAGTGGTAAGCGTGGATCTTCTTCAATAATAACTGGGATCTTAAGCCCTTTACTTTGTATATATTCAACTGTTGCTGCCATCATCTGTCCTATTAGTAGTAGTAAAAAAAGTATCTGTTTCATTATGCAAATTTTTCCAAAGTTTCATACGCTGTATTTCTTATAGCAGGGGTCTCACCTATATCGCTTATAAGACGGATCATCTCCTCTTTTGCCATACGAAAACCTGCTCCCGCAGAACGAACCACATTCTCCTCCATCATAGTAGATCCAAGATCATTTGCTCCAAAAAGAAGTGCCATTTGCCCTATGTAAGGTCCTTGTGTCACCCATGAACTTTGAATATTTGGCACATTATCTAAGTAGAGTCTTGCTACTGCCAAAAGTCGAAGGTAACGATTTGAAGAGGGTTTTTGCATATCTGGTATTTGACGTAAAAGCTCTGTATTTTGCCCCTGAAAACTCCACATAATAAAAGCGCGAAAACCGCCTGTTTCATCTTGAAGTGAACGTACCATCTCAAGATGATCGATAATATCTTCATCACTCTCAACTGTTCCATACATCATTGTAGCTGTTGACATGATCCCTAACTTATGTGCTTTTCTATGAATGTCGATCCATACATCGCTGTCTATCTTTTTAGGTGCGATAATATCGCGAACTTTATCACTGAGTATCTCTGCTCCTGCACCAGGGATCGATGCTAAACCTTTTGCATGCAATCGCTCTAAAACCTCTTCAACGCTAATACGTGAAACTTTTGCAATAAAATCGATCTCTATAGAGGAGAAGCCATGAATTGTGATCTGTGGATATTTTGTGTGGATATGTGCAACAAGGTCTTCATACCACTCGATCTTAAGCTTAGGGTGTACACCCCCTTGAAACAAGATTTGTGTACCCCCTATCTCTAAGAGTTCATCTATCTTTGCATCGATCTCATCAAAAGTAAGGACATAAGCATCTGCATCTTTTTCATGGCGATAAAAAGCACAAAACTTACAATCAACCCAGCAGATGTTTGTGTAGTTAATATTACGATCTACTACAAAAGTAGTCACCCCTTTTGGGTGTAACTCTTTTTTACGTGCTGTTGCCATCTTACCAAGCTCTTTGAGATCAGCATTTTGTAGTAGATCGAGTGCTTCTTCTTTTGTTAATCGTTTCATACTATCTTCTTTTGTCTTTAGTGTATCGCTTTTGTGATGATAGCTTCTAGCCCCTTATCCATAGCCTCTAAAAACTGATCATTCTTAAGATTAAAATCTTTTTTAAGCGTACTTATTTTGCGATAAGCAACTTTAACACTTTTTGGTGAATCACGATAGACTAAAACACGTAGGGGAAGGTCTAGTGCAGTATGGATATCTTCTTGCATCAATTTTGTGCCAGCTTTTGGGTTGCCAAAGATTATCACTTTAGCTTCTTGCATCTCCATGCCTACCATTCCTGCATTCCCCTTATGGTTAATGATCGCAAAAACACCAAAACCTTTCTCAGTCACTATCTCTTTTATATTTTGAATAGTTTGAGAGACACCATATTTACTCTCTTTGATTGTCAGTTCATTTGCATATATACTTACTACACACACCAAAAAAAGTAAAATTTTTCTCATCTTTATTTTGCCTCTTTGTCTTTACTAATGGCATCTAAAACACCATTGATAAACTTAGGAGATTGTTCTGTTCCAAACGCTTTTGTGATCTCAACTGCTTCGTTTATTACCACAGCTGAGTCAAGCTCTCCAAAGAGGATCTCATACGAAGCAAGACGTAGTGTCGCACGTTCAATAGTTCCTAAACGTTCAAAGTCCCACTCTTTGAGGTGTTCTCGAATCGCTTTGTCGATCAGCTCAATATTTTGCATAACACCCTCATAGAGTCCCATCGCAAAATCACGCTGTTTATTACGGATCTTTTTCTCTTCTAAGATCTCATCAGAGTGCTCAGCAATATTGCCATTTCCAAGATCAAAAGCGTACAAAAGACTTACAACAGCCATTCTTGCCTGATGTCTTGTCGCCATCTTAGAGCTCCTTGTAAAGGTCTAAAAGTTCGATCACTACTGTCATCGCTTCAAAACCTTTATTTCCTGCTTTTGTTCCTGCACGCTCGATAGCCTGCTCGATTGTATCTGTTGTAAGAAGTCCAAAAGAAACAGGTTTTTGATACTTTAAACTTACTGATGCGATCCCTTTTGTCGCTTCAGCAGAAACATAATCAAAATGTGGTGTAGAACCACGAATAACTGCTCCAAGAGCACAAATAGCATCATATTTTCCACTACTTAAGAGCTGATCTACAACCATAGGAAGTTCAAATGCACCCGGTGCAAGTACATGTGTAAGATCTGCATCTTCTCCACCATGACGGAAAAATGCATCTTTAGCACCCTCTACAAGTCTATCAACTACAAAGTGATTCCAACGTGTACTTACAATCGCTACTTTATTCCCATTTACTACTTTTAGTTTTCCCTCTATTAGTTGCATATCTATCCTTTAGTTAATCTCTTGAATTTTTTTGATTTTTGTCAGAAGTTTTTCAAGCTCATCGAGTTTGATCATATTTGGTCCATCGCTTAGTGCTATACTTGGGTCAAAATGGGTCTCAAAGAAAAAGCCATCTACGCCCACTGCTGCAGCCGCACTTGAAAGATAAGGAACCATTGTACTATCTCCGCCTGTTTTTCCACCAAGTGCCCCTGGAGCCTGAACAGAGTGTGTTGCATCGAAAATAACAGGAGCGAACTCACGCATAATTACAAGCGAACGCATATCTACCACTATATTTCCATAACCAAAAGAGCTTCCACGTTCACAAAGATAGACACCATGTTCTTGTGCTGCTTCGTAACTAACTTCATCACAACCACGTGTTTTAAGTACTTTAGCTACTGAATACTGCATATCAGGCGGATTGATAAACTGCCCTTTTTTAATATTAACCTCTTTATCTGTTTTCGCACATGCCACAAGAAGATCAGTTTGGCGACATAAAAAAGCAGGGATCTGAAGCATATCGACCACTTCGGCTACAGGTGCAACTTGAACAGACTCATGAACATCTGTTACAACTTTATACCCAAAGTCATTTTTTACTTTTTCTAAAATACGCAAACCCTCTTCCATTCCAAGACCACGAAAACTGTCTAAAGAGGTACGATTTGCTTTGTCAAAACTTGATTTGAAATAAAAATCTATTGTTGGATCATTTTGATAGATCTCTAAAGATTTTGCGATTGTAAAAATATTTTTTTCACTTTCAATAACACAAGGTCCTGCTAAGAGTTTCATTCATTTACCTTTAGGGCACTTCTAACATTTTTAGTTGATTTCAGCTTCACAAAGAGATGCACAATCAAGGCGAGAGTTTGAAGCCCTAGCCGTAGCTAAGGCAAGAACTCTTAACACAGAGTGTGTTTCTCTTTGTCAAGCCCTTTGGGAGGGTTTAAAAAAAACTTTTTTAACTCCCTCTGAAACTAATTAAAAATGTTAAAAGTGCCCTTATAAAAAATAGAAAATGATTATAGCACAATCGCTTTAGATCTTCATTAACAGCCTCTATTTTGAGCGTGCTACCATGATCCCTGCAAGCACGATAAGTACAATACCTATGCTTGTAAGCACACTCGGTAAAGCATCTCCCAAAAGTACTCCAACCATAATGGCAAAGAGAATATTGGTATAACTTACAGCACCAACAACACCTGCCTTTGTCTCCCCATACGCTTTTGTCATAAGCATCTGTGAGATAGTTGCAAAAATACCCATGCCAACTACATAGATCCATACCACCCCTTGAGGCATAACAAACTCGCCAAGCATAAAGTCAAAAGCCCTACTCTCTAAATAGGGTGAAAGAACAAACAATACAAGTGGTCCAATGGTACCAACTCCCATAAAAGAGAGCACTATCGCACGGGTGTCGTAGTAGTTACGCAACTCTCTTATAGAGGTGTATGCTAAAGCCGCACCTATACCACTAAAGAGCCCTAAGAGATCATATTTTGAAAAGCCTATACCGCTAGGCTGGGTGATAAAGATGATCCCCACAAAGCCTAAAGCGATAGCACCCCACGCTTTAAGACTTAATTTTTCGCTTAAAAAGAGCCATGCAAAAATAGCAGTAAAGATCGGGGAGGTTTTCGACCATGTCATCGCATCACCAAGGGGGATATTGGCAATATTATAAAAAAATGCAAGAAGAGCTAAAAAGCCCATAAAACCGCGGAAGAAAAGAAGCAAGGGCTTACCACCCTCATGCTTCATAGGTTTTTTTAGTACAGCAAAACCTATAAGTAACACCCCTGCTAAGTTGCGAAAAAAAACCACTTCAAGTGAACTCATATGCTCACTTGCAAGCTTTGCAAACGCTCCCATTATGGCAAACATAAAAGAAGCTAGGAGCATATATTTGACCCCTTTATTTATGTGTTGTAATCGTTTCATAAACGCAATTATAGCAGGCTTGTTTTTTTAGAGAAACTGACTTGCCAACTGCTGTAGAACCGCTTCGCTCTTCGGATCTTCTCCTGTATATTTGATCACATTGATCCCGTTTGCTTTCATAGCATTGACTGTATTTTTACACGCACGTTTGACTACAATATAGTTGCAGTCTTCAAGCACTACACCCATTTTGTTGTGCTGTGCAATATGTTCTGCATCATCATGCCCGTGAGAACACTCATGATCTTCATCTTCGTGCTCATGGTCAAGGTCGCTACGCGGATTATCACGCACCTCTTGCAGTTTAAAAGAGCGAAACATTCCACCTCCGTTCATCTCATAAACAGCAAACTTTGGCGTATGCCCTGCATTGCCAAAAAACTCTAACTTATCATCTCGTACCGGAACAGCAATTTTCATAGATACCTCTTTATATTTTTGAGAGCATTATATCACTTTTTCTTTTCATTTTATAAAAAAGATAATTTTTGCTTATTAAAAAGCATTAAATACGACGCAGAGTTTTTACTCTTCTCTATCTCATTCCCGCTAGTATCTACATTTCTAATGTGTTTTTCACTCTGGCATATTGATATGTACTATATGATCTGTCTTAAACTCAAAGTAGTAACCGATACCAAAGGTATCAGGTGTAGTGCTCCAATGCTCTCCTGGGAGTATATTCTCTTGGAGGGTTACGTTTTTATACTCTAAGCTCCAGCCATAGCCAAAGTCACCCTCTTGGTTTTTTTGCAGGGTTGAATAGCTTCGGTTGAGCTGTACTGGTAAGCCTGCTACTTGCAAGGAGAAGTCGGTTAGGGTGAAGCTGAAGTTGCCGATCTTTTGTTTTGTGGGGAAGTCATTTATATTGGTTGGGGAGAAAGTGGCATGTAGCTGGGTACATGCCAAGAGGGTAAGGAGGAGGGATTTTAGAACTAATCTTAAATACTCTATTTTACCCATTGCCCATTATGACTATTTACACAATCATCCTTAGTCATTTTTTCCATCATTTTTATTTTTTCAGAATCTAAATATGGAGATGTTCCTGCATATGAAAATGGAATATATTCACCCTTATTTATATTGCAATGACCTAAATAGTTTTCTCTATCTTTTGGACATCTTTGTGTAGTTGAAAAAGTCACTTTAGGAGCACCTATCTTATTAGGATTTTGGCACCTTGATTTAACAAACTCCAATTCACCCTCAAAACACATAACAATTTTCTTTGAGTGGGCATCTTCAATTAAACATGAAGTAATTGAATCTTCTTTCTGAACTGAACTAGAACAACCGCCTACAAATAATATTATGAAAATCAATATACTTTTTTCTAAAACTTTCATTTTTTTCTCCAATTTTGACACTTTTCTTTTATGAAAACAATTCATTCCAAATTGTATAAGCTCCATAAAAATAGATTGCTGATATTACAAGAGATGAAAATGTATTCAACTCAACATCAAATCCTAAATAAGTAGAATCATGTTGTGTTATTAATACATTAACTCCTGCATAAAGTAATAAACAAATGATACAAAACCAAACTATTTTCATCCTACAATTTTTTGACCTAATTGAACTATTAAATTCGACATATCTTTTAAACTTTCTTTGACATGCTCAAACTTCACTGGGTCTTTCACAATTTTTTCTAAACCTATAACGACATGTTGATTAAGACCATTTACTTTTGATTGATATGCAAAAGGAATGGATGAGTAACTAGCTATCGGTAATGTTGTTAACCCTTGCGCGAAACCTATTGCTGCCTGCATATATTGGAATCCTGTAAAAACATTTTCTGTTGTAGCAGTCACAAGACCTAAATACCTCGTTGCATAATTATATCTATCATATGCATGTTGAACCTCTTGTTCCGACAATTGACCAGATAAAATAGAAAAGACTATACTATTTATAGCTTCATTTCTCATATAGATACCTATTACTAATGTTCTAGCATATAAAGAGGCTAGTGTTCCCTGTTCAACAGTTCCAGCAATTCTTGCATAGCCACTAACACTATTCATAAAGGATATATTAAACGACAAACTCATTATTCCAAAATTCCCACTAGGATCAACATACTTAGTTGGATTACCATTCCCATAAAGGTAATGATTCTGAGTGATAGGGTTACTTGCTACTCCATCATAAGTATCTCTTGAGATAAAGCGTGTTGTTTGCGAATCATAGTATCTCGCTCTTAAGTAGTAGTTGTCTGTTTCTCTATCTAACTGTTCCCCAGTATAAAGAAAGTTATTTACTACTTCTTGGTTTGTTGGGTTGAGCAGGTTACCGTATGCATCGTATGTGTACTTCGCTTTGGTTTGTGTGTCTTGGTCTGTTAAATATCTCGTACTCCCTAGTGCATCTGTATGGTAGGTGTACGTGTTTACTCCTGATATTTGGTTTATCAGGGTATTGCCGTAAGTATAGCTTATTGTATCTGTTGCGTTACTTTCTTGCAGGACTTTAGCGTATGGGGTTGTTACACTTATGAGTCTATTTTTAGAGTATTATGTTCCTTTGTAAATCTTATAATTTCAGATTGCTTTTTCAAATAAACTAATCAACTTCATATAATCTTTCTCTGATAAAGTTGATTGTTTTTGTAAACAAAGTGAATATTTTAACTCATAAATTAATGTTAAATAACATAAAAAGCTGCTAAAAATAAAAATCACATCTCTCGTATCTATTTTAAAAACATGTTCCTTAACTATAAGAGAGGTAATATATTTATTATTTTCTTCTTCCCATGTTGTTTCAAGTATAATTTCTTCTTTTATTTTTACATTGATATTAAGAAAGAAAAAGTTTTGTTTATTAAAATAATTAATCGTAAAACTATAAAAGTCTTTTAAAAACTGATAAATATTTAACTCTAGTGTTTTAATAACTACATCATTATTAATTTGTAAAGAAAGTATAGCTTTTGGATTATCTAGATCATTTAATAACATGTAATTTAAAATAACTTCTGAATCTTTATTCTCTAACATTTCTATAGAATGTTTTGAATGATATTTATTAACAAAATTAAAAGCCACTTCTTTTTTTAAAAAAAATGAAGTGGCTTTTAAATAGGTAGAATAAGAATAATTACAATTTATGATACAAGAATTTCCATAAAATAATTTGATTTTTTCATCGTTGACTTTTAAAATATTTAAATGAAATGTATTGCTTTCTAAAAACCTTATAGCTTTATAACAATCTACTAAAAGTTTAGTGCCAATATCTATATCGTTATATTTAAACACTTCATATATAACTTTATCATAAAAATCCATATCTTCAATAGTAGGAAAAGCACTGATAGCATTCACAATACTATACTTTATTTCAGGCTCTAATGTATCATCAAAATAGTTTTGTTTTAATAGCTCTTTTAGTTCTATAAAATTTTCTAAAGAATTAAGATTTTCCCATTCTTGTAAATACTCTGATTCATAATATTCAAGTTGTTCTATATAAAAATCAAGTTCATCAATATCCTGATGTTCTTTTAGAAAACTTCTATTCTCTTTTGAAAAATTCCAATATTGAGCCAATTCAAAAAGATCAGTTAAAAAATATAATTTTGTACGATAATCTGAGTATTTGGATCTTAACAATTCATCTAATCTTTTAGCAATTGACATTAAAATTCCTTAAAGTTTTTAATATTAAATTATAACCAAGGTATAAAAACTTCTACTACAGGTACATTACCATGTCTTCTACTATACTCACTACATTTTGAGTTTGAAAAACTTTTTATTTGACTTGCAGTACCTTTTCCTGTTTTTAAATCGGCTATAAATAATAACTTATCTTTATGATAAACTTGAATATCTATTCTTAATATAAACCCTCTATACCAATCCTCTGTTCGTGCTGGTTTATAGTTATTTGGTTTTGGAATACCTAATGGACACAATGAAACTTCAGGAACTAATTTAATATATTTTCCAAGTGGCTTGTAATCACCAATAGCATTTTGTAATGCTGAATGTGCTCTGCGTCCGGAACTTGTAGCATTATTAGTATGTGAATCAAAGTTTTTTAATTCATTAATTATAAATTGAATTACTCGTTTTAATACAGGTCCTCTACCATCTAGCTTTAAACCTGTCGCAAGTATATTAATTGTTTCTTTTCTTCCAAATAATAATTTTGTTGATCGATATGAACCAAGGGAACCTCGAACTAAAGTAGCAGCCATATTAAGTACCATATTCCCGCTAGGGTCAGTATACATAATTGGATTAGAGTGGGTGTATAGATAACGATTTTGACTTAGTGGACTATCTTGCGTACCATCATAAGTATCACGGGTAATGAAACGTTCAAGGGTTGGACTGTAATATCTAGCTCTTAGATAATACAGTTGTGCCATATTATCATATTGCTCCCCAGTATAAAGAAACTCATTGTCACTATCTCCATCATGTGTTTGTAACTCTCCATACGGACTATAAAGATAGTGGTCTGTAATATCTTCATTTTGGTTTGCAAGTTCTCTTACACTTCCTAGTACATCTGGGAGGTAGTAGAGTGTTGTTGTATCTGTTGTTTGGTTAAGTAGGTCATTACCGTAGGTGTAGTTTATAGTAGTGCCGTCGGTTTTACTCTC
>Ga0193960_1000058_pt1 | contig 46921 bp, 53 predicted proteins | sample FB_3_MG_FD_140338 | JGI IMG/M metagenome (GOLD analysis project Ga0193960, IMG submission 140338) | Microbial mat bacterial communities from the Broadkill River, Lewes, Delaware, United States - FB_3_MG | ecosystem: Environmental > Aquatic > Freshwater > River > Microbial mats | place: USA... | reverse complement strand
TCATTATTAACAACTTTAGCATCTTCTGAGATTGCTCCTTATAAATCAATTTTAACTCACGGGTTTACAGTTGATGAGAAGGGTGAGAAAATGTCTAAATCAAAAGGAAATGTTGTTGCACCTGATAAGGTAATGAAACAATATGGTTCTGAGATTTTAAGACTATGGGTTGCAATGAGTGATTATCAATCAGATTTAAAAATCTCTGATAATATCTTAAAACAAAATGCAGAGTTATATAGAAAAATTAGAAATACAGCTAGATTCTTACTTGCAAACGTTAATGATTTAGAACAAATTGTTGAAGTTGAAAAAATGGGTGAGGTTGATAAATGGATTTTATCAAAAGCTAAATCTGTATTTGATGAAATAGAAGCTGCATTTAATGTATATGAATTCTCTAAAGGATTAAATAAATTAAACAATTTCTTAGTTGTTGATTTATCTGGTATCTATTTAGATGTATGTAAAGATAGATTATATTGTGATGATAAAAATGATATTCATAGACTTGCATCTCAAAGTGCTATGGCATTAATTGCTAAGAAATTAATTTCTACTTTAGCTTGTATCTTAACTTATACTATGGATGAGTTATTAGAGTATGCACCTGCATTTATTAAAGGTGAGGCTAAAGATATTTATGATTATGAAAAAGTTGAATTACCAAGTGTAACTTCTACTTTTAATGCTGAAGTATTATTAGCAGCTAAAGAGAAGTTCTCTGAAATCAAAGATTCTTTAAGTAAAGAAAAAATAATCAAATCAACTTTAGAGTTAGATATGTATACTGATGCCCAAGAGATCCTTTCTATGGGTAATACGGAAGCAAGTGATTGGTTCTTAGTTTCTTCAGTAACAAATAATAAACAAAACTCAGATATACTTGGTACATTCGAAGTGGATGGAAAGGTTTTTGAAGTTTATAAAGCTGTTGACCATAAGTGTCCAAGATGTTGGAAGTTCACTTCAAAAGTAGAAGATACACTTTGTTCTAGATGTGATGAAGTTTTAAACTAGGAATAAAATGTTTCAAGAAGAAGTAACATTAACTTTTATATTTGAAACAATAGGAGTGATTCTAGCAATCACTGCTATTGGAATATATTTAGTAAAGAAAAAAGCAAAAGAGGTAAAGTAATATGATGCCATTTTCAGATGAAGATTTACAATCTCCTGTTAGTTCAATTATAAAAAGTAAGATAGCCCCAATGTTAGCAAGAGATGGTGGCGCGATACAATTATTACAAATAAAAAATGCTAAAGTATATATACAATTACAAGGGGCCTGTGTCGGTTGTAGTGCAAGTGGAAGTACTTTAAAATATATTGTTGAAAAAGAATTAAAAGCTGCAATTCACCCAGAGTTAGAAATTGTAAATGTACCTCAAGGCATGGAAGATAAACTAGAGGAACTATAATGATTAATGAGAATAGATTATTAAATGAAGCAAATGGTTTTTTCTTAGATAAAAATTTTGATAAAGCTTTATTTTTATATTCGCAGTTATCTTCAAATTTCCCCACTAATAAAGAGTATCCAATTTATGCTCTTTTTTGTGATATTGCTACAGAAGATGAAGACAAAGCAATTTCTTTATACGATTATTTTGCTGTAGTAAAAGAAGATAGTGTAGATGAAGCTATAAAATATATTGAAGATGTTATTAATGCTTATGATGGTGATATTGATAAGATGATGGGTATCTTAGATGATTTAAGTACATCAACTGTTGATACACTAGATGCTATTAAATATGATGATTTTAAAAGTCTAATTGAATCAAGAGGTTCTTTTAGAGTTGCTTTTGAAGATATTATGTTTTCAACAAAAGTAGCAATTGAAAATAAAGACGATTTCTTTGATTTCGTTAATAAATTAATTGATAATAATTTTAATAGCACAGCTTATAAGTATTTAGATGGCTTTAATGAATATTTTTCATATGACAAAGAGATAGAAGAGCTTTACAAAAAATTAGAAGAGAAAAAAATTGCAACTAATCATAAATAACAAGATATATACGGATAATTCGCTAGAAGCAAATGAAAACACAGTTTTCGTTGTTTCTAAACAAAATGAAAGATTTAAAGAAAGTGCAATCGAAAATGGTTGTAAAGAAATAGTTAAAGCAGCAGATTTAAAAGAGCACTTAGATATGTCAAGTATTAAAGTGATTGGTATTACTGGAACAAATGGTAAGACTACAACAGCTGCTGCTATTTATTCTATTCTTTTAGATTTAGGATATAAAGTTGCATTACAAGGTACAAGAGGATTTTTCATTAATGATGAAAGAGTTGAGGATTATTCTTTAACAACTCCTGTACAACTTGGAAATTTTGCACATATTCAAAAAGCAATGGATAATGGATGTGACTTTTTTGTAATGGAAGTAAGTTCTCATGCAATTGAACAAAAGAGAATTGAAGGTATTGAGTTTGATCTTAAAATTCATACTAATATTACAAGAGATCATTTAGATTATCATAAAACTATAGAAGAATATATCAATGTTAAAAATTCTTTTTTATCTGATGAAACAAAAAAACTTATAAATAAAGATGATAAAAATGTTAAATGTAATGTTAAAAATGCATTTGCATACTCACTAGAAGACCCTTCAACATATAAAGTTCAAGCATATTCTTTCAAAAATGGAATGCATGTAATGTTTGCTCATTTTGATAAAATTCATTCATTTTCATCTTCAATGATGGGTATTTTTAATGTATACAATTTAATGGCAGCAGTTAGCGCTGTACATATTACTACAAATAAGCCCTTAGATGAGATTTGTGAAGCTGTTGAAGGCTTTGCAGGGGTAAGTGGAAGAATGGAAACTGTAAGTACTAATCCTTTAGTTATCGTTGACTTTGCACATACTCCTGATGGAATGAGAGAAGTTCTTCAAAGCTTTAATGAAAAAGATATTATTTGTGTATTTGGAGCAGGTGGAGATAGAGATCAAGATAAAAGACCACTAATGGGAAGTGTTGCAGCTTCTTATTCAAAACATATAATTGTAACTTCTGATAATCCAAGATTTGAAGATCCAGATTTAATCATAGAAGATATTGTAAAAGGAATTAAAAATCATCAAAGTGTAAAAGTTGATGTAAATAGAAAAACAGCTATTAAAACTGCAATTGATATGGCTGATGAAAATTCTGTTGTACTTGTTCTTGGAAAAGGTGATGAGTCAACGCAAACTATCTATGATAAGAAATTTCCATTTTCTGATAAAGAAGAGATTTTAAAAATCTGTAAATAAAGAGTATTTCTACTCTTTATTCTTTAAATAAATAAACCCAATTAAACAAACTATTGCTAAAAATAGTGGATAGAAAAATAAATACTCTTTTAGAATAATTTTATTTTGATCAATCTTTGACTTTTCTAATATATTTATATCTTCATATATTAAAGACAAATCCTCTTTTGAATAAGCTGCATAGTATTTCCCTTTGGATTGTTTTGCAATATTATTTAGGGCTAATTTATTAGCTTTCCCAATTCCTATTGAATATACTTTTATTTTGTATTTCTTAACTAGTCTTATGATTACATCAAAGGGAATTTTACTAATGTTATCTTCTCCATCACTTAATAAAATAATTACATTTGATTTTGCATCTTTATCTTTTAATATATTAATTGAAGAAGCTAGGGAATCAATCATAGCAGTTTTACTTCCTAACATTTCTACTTCTAAATAATCAACTATCTCTTTTTGGGCATCTTTATCAAAACTAAGCGGGCTTGCCATCATTACAGAATCCCCAAATACTACAAGACCTATATTGTCATTTTTTCGCTCAGTAATAAAACTTTTTACTACTTCTTTTACAACATCAAATCTATTTTTAGTATCATCACTTCTATCTAAGTCTCTGTACTTCATAGAACCACTTGCATCAAGGTTTAAAATAATATTTATTCCATCATTTTTTATGATCTGATGGTCACTTATTCTTATAGGAGAAGCTAAAGCTATAATAGAAAAAAGTACTACAAAAGATTTTAATATGTTTATGAAAATACTAGATTTTTGATTTGATTTTTGAAAAATATGTAAATGTGGAATTAAATATGTAGCAGTCTTTTCTTTACAATATATTGAGCAAAAAATAAATACTAAAATTAAAAGTAATATATATGGGAATTCAAAATTTATATTATTAAACATCTATAGCATCCATTAGTGTTGATAATTTAGCTTTTATATTATCGTCTATACTCTCAACAGTTTTTTTGTATTTGTACTTCTCTAGCTCTTCTATTAGTTCATTACAAAGTTTTTTATCCCTTGGGTTTGTTGCTAATAACCTTGTATATTTTGTTATTGTATATGCAGCTTCTTTTGGATTTTGGTAATCTATATTTTCCAAAGTTTTAAACCAAGTTTTTCTTTCATTTGTTTTTTTATTTTTTATAAATTTATATATAAAAAAGATTATAAGTAAAACTACAATAACTCCAAGAAAAATTAAAAAAGAAAAGATAAAAATAGAGTTATCAGGAATAAGAACTAAGTTCTTAATATCATGTATTTGATTTGCTACTTCTTGTGGGCTCATCTTAAAAGCCCTATTAGTTTTTTGATTGCTTCTTCATGTGTATAAACTTTTACAAACTTTATTGAACAATCTTGAAAATGTGTAAAAAGCTTATGGTCATTTTCTTTTACTTTTTTTGTATAATCATTTAGGGTTTGTTTGTTTAATACCCCTTGAAAGCTTTTATTAGTACTTGGGTCATTAAAGTTTACATTTCCTAATTCAAAAGGTTCTTCTTCAAATTTATCTCTAACTACAATAGCTAGTACTTCGTGTTTTTTTGATAGAAGTTTCAAATCAAGTTTTTCTATATCAAAAAAATCACCTATTAAAAAGATTATTGATTTGTGATGTATTACTTTGAAAAGTTCTTGTGTAATAAGTGGATAATTTATATCTTTTCCTAAGACATTGTAGTTATATAGTTTTTCACTCATAAAGTTTACATTAAAAATCTTTTTAGATTTTTTCGTACAAAGTTCTAATTTATCATTGGCAATATATGAAGCAAAAGGATCACCTTGTTTTGTACAAATAAAACCTAATGCACTAGAAATCTCAGTGATAACTTCTTGCTTGAATCTTTTACTTCCAAAGTATGTTGAACCATTTAGAAAGTTTACTATTTTTATATTTTGCTCTTTTTGTGCATGGAAAACTTTCACATAGGGCTTTTGCATTTTTGCGCTTATAACCCAATCTATATTTTTAACATCTTCTCCATACTCATACTCTTTTAATTCACAAAAATCATAACCTTCACCTTTTTGTATGGCAGTATTATTTCCTATGATTTCGGAGAAAACTTGTTTTTTTGTTTTAATAAGTATTTTTTTTAAAGCTTGATTCATAAACTATGGAATATCCACTTTTTGAATTATTTTAGAAATAATATCATCTATATTCAATTCTCTAGCTTGTGCTTCATATGTTAAAATTATTCTATGTCTTAACACATTTTTAACTACTAGTGCAATATCAATAGGAGTAACATGGTCATTTCCTCTAATAAATGCATGTGCTTTAACTGCTTTAAACATATCAATTGTAGCTCTTGGACTTGCTCCAAAGTGTATGCTATCTTCTAATTCTTCTAATCCATAAGCTTTTGGATCTCTACTTGCACATATAATATCAACAATATATTCTTCTAACTCTTTATCAATATGAATATTTAAAACTTCTTTTTTAAGCTCTTCAAGAGTTTGTTTATCCAGAATTTTATTTATTGTTTCAAATGAGTTCATAGTAGCTTTTTTTGCTATCTCATACTCTTGTTCTTTTGAGTTATAATCAACTACAATTTTAAACATAAATCTATCTAGTTGTGCTTCAGGAAGTGAGTAAGCACCTTCTTGTTCAATTGGGTTTTGTGTAGCTAGTACTAAAAATGGAGTATCTACTTTAAAAGAATCATCTGCAATGGTAACTTGTCTCTCTTGCATAACTTCTAATAGTGCTGATTGTACTTTTGCAGGAGCTCTATTTATTTCATCTGCTAAAAGTAGATTTGTAAAAATTGGCCCTTTTTTTATTTTAAACTCACCACTTTTCATATCATAAATTTGAGCACCTATAATATCACTAGGAAGTAAATCAGGAGTAAATTGAACTCTTTTAAAATCTAAATCAATTGCATCTGATACAGCTTTTACTGTTGTTGTTTTAGCAAGTCCTGGAACACCTTCTAATAAAATATGTCCATTTGTAAGTAATCCAATTAAGATAGAATCAACCATCTGCTCTTGCCCAATTACACCTTTTGCAATCTCTTGTTTTAGTTCAATTAGTTTTTCATATAAACTCAAATATAAGCCTTCTTTTTTATTATTGTAATTTTATCAAAAGAGATATAAAAATACCAAAATATTATTTGTAAATAATCTTCTTAACTATAAAAATATTTAAAAAGAATTTTTCAAATTACTTTTAATAAAATGTCAAAAAAACAGAATAATTTAGAAAATAAATAATTAAAACACCAGCGTAAATATGTATAATTACAAAGAAAAAATAGCTAAATAACTTAATAATATGTGTCATTATTGAGCTCTAGGAGAAATAGTATCAAAAGACAAAAGATTAGTCCAATAAATCATGAAATTAAAATGAAAGATAATGATTTTATTGTATCAAAAACAAATGCAAAAGGAATAATAACTTATTGTAATGAAGTTTTTATGGAAATGGCAGCATATAAAGAATCAGAATTATTAGGAAAGAACCATAATATTATCAGACATCCAGATATGCCAAGAGTTGCATTTAAATTAGCTTGGGATTTGATTTCTTCAGGAAAAGAGTTTTTTGGATTTGTAAAAAATATGTCTAAAGATGGTTCTTTTTACTGGGTTTTTGCAAATATTACAGCTGATTACGATTCAAGAGGTTCTATTATTGGATATACATCAGTTAGAAGAAAACCTTCATCAAATGCTATTACTACTTTAACTCCAATTTATAAAAAAATGTGCGAGCTTGAAAAAGCAGGTGGAATGGATGCTTCAGGTAAGTTTTTATTTGATTTTTTAGATGAAAATAATATTACATATGATGAATTGATTTTATCACTTCAAGGAGCATAACATGAATTTTATTTTAAAAAGAATCAATTCCTTAACATTTACAAAAGTTACTTTAGTAGTTTTATTTTTAATGATGATTTCACTCTGTACTTTTTTAATAATGAATAAGTTAAATATCATATTAGCTTCAATGTTTATTTTATTATCAAGTATATTATTTGTTATTTCATTTGTTGCCCTTAGTAGATATTCTAAACAAATAAAAATTATGAACGGGATAGCTAAAAAGTCTTCAGAAGGTATTTTATATCATAGAATTACAAATATTGATAAGTCAGAAGAAATTGGAGCTTTGTCGTGGAGTATTAATAATATGCTTGATCAATTTGAAGCTTTTAGTAGAGATATGGATGCTTCTTTAAAAGCTGTGACAAGAGGTCAAACACATAGAAAAATGCTTCCTAGTGGTTTACATGGAGATTTTGTAAGATTGTCAAATAATATTAATGAAGCTTTAGAAACTATTGCTGTTGCTCAAAGTAAAGATGAAGCAATCAAAGAGATGTTACTTACTTTAAATGAGTATAAAAATGGTCAGTATTCAAGCAAAATAAATCTTAAAAATATGCAAGAAGATATTATCGAACTTGCAAGTAGGATAAATGAGCTTGGTGATAGTTTATGTACATTAAGTGATTTAAACTTATCAAATGGTTTAGCCTTACAAAAAGGATCTTCTTTATTAGCTTCAAATGTACAAATATTAAGTGATTCTGCAAATATTCAAGCTGCATCTTTGGAAGAGACAGCTTCATCAATTGATGAGATTACACAAAATATGAGACAAAGTGGTGAAAATACAAATAAAATGGCTTCTTATGCTCAAGAGGTAACTGTTTCTGCAAAAAGTGGAGAAGAACTAGCTAGTAAAACAGCACTTGCTATGTCTGAAATAAATGAGCAAACATCTTCAATAAATCAAGCTATTATTGTAATTGATCAAATAGCATTTCAAACAAATATTCTTTCACTTAATGCAGCTGTTGAAGCAGCAACAGCAGGTGAAGCAGGAAAAGGTTTTGCTGTAGTTGCACAAGAAGTAAGAAACCTAGCTTCAAGAAGTGCAGAAGCGGCTAAAGAGATAAAAAATATAGTTGAATCTGCTACAAGTAAAGCTAGTGAAGGAAAAGAAATAGCCGATGAAATGATACTTGGCTTTAATAAACTAAATGAGAATATATCATCTACAATTACTTTAATAAATAGTGTTACAACTTCAACAAAAGAACAAGAAAGAGGGATTATTCAAATAAATGATTCTATTTCAACTTTAGATAAACAAACACAGCAAAATGCATCTATAGCACAAGAAACAAATACTATTGCTCAAGAATCACATGATATTGCAGAGCAAATTGTAAAAGAGGCTAGGCAGTAGTTTAAAATATAATTTTAAACTCTGAGCCTTTTTGTTTTGAGTATTCTAAACTACCATTTAGTTGTAGTTTAGATATAGAGTTAATTAACTTTAAACCTAAGGTATTTGAATTATGAATATCTATGTTTTTAGGTATTCCTTCTCCATTATCTTTTAGGATTAATTCATATTTATCTTCTACTTTTTTCATTGAAATTTTTAGCTTTGCTTTTTTCTTATTTTTAAAAGCATATTTAAAAGAGTTTGTTACAATTTCATTTAAGATTAATCCACAAGGCATTGCTTTTTCAATATCTAAAAATATATTATCAATATTTATTTTTATTGAAATATCTTCTTTATAATTATATGTATTTTCAATATCATAAACAAGATTTGTCACATATTCTTTAAAATCTATGTTATTTAAATTTGCTGATTCATATAGCTTTCTATGAAGTAGTTCCATAGTGTAGATTCGCTCTTGAATATCTTTTAATATATTTTTTGTTTTATCATCTTTTATTTTTGATTGTTGTAGTTTTATTAGGCTTATTGTTAATGCTAAATTATTTTTAACTCTATGGTGAATCTCTCTTAATAAAATATCTTTTTCACTAAGTGAGTTTTTTAACTCTTTTGTTTTTTTCTCAACTTTAGAGTCTAAGGTTTTAATATTTTGCTGTAGAGAATCAAGCATAGAATCAAATGCAATTCCAAGATGACCAATATCATCATTTCCTTTTACTTTACTTCTTATGTTTTTATTCCCCATATTTATTTGTTTTGCAGTATTTGAAAGGATATTTATTCCTTTGAATAATCTTTTAAATAAGAAAAAACCTGCAACAATAGACAGAAATAGTGCAGTTAGAGAAGCTGGTAAAATTTTCCAAAATGCAGAATCAACATGTGTATTTAGATCTTCATCATAAATAGTTGTAACTAATAAAAAAATGTAAGTATCATCTTTATCGCTTAAGTCTTCAATCCATGTATGGGCTTTTTTATTATTAAGTTTATGTGTTAAAGGTTCTTTATTTTTTCCTTCAAAAATTTGTTTAGCACTTAAATCTCCAGTAAAGATATTTTGAACATCGGACATATTACTTATTGAATACTTTACTTTTCTTTTTTCTTTATCTTCTTCATAAAGAGGTCTGTCTTCTTCTTGTAAATAATTAGGATTGATCCACATAAGATATGTTTTTCCCTTGTGGAACTTATGTGTTAAGGCAAAGGTTTTTTGAACATTTGTTTTAATACCTTCTTCAAAAGAAGCATGATTTTTGTTTAAATTATACTCTTTACAAAATATTGATAATGTAGTATTTTCATAATTTAATTTTGTAGTATATGCCCAATAGTTTGTTTTTCTACTTAAGGATTTATCTTTCATATCTAGTTCATACTTTTCCCACTTATCTAAAATAGGATTTTTTAATTGCTTTAGAAATAAAGGATTGTCAATATTATCAAAACTTTTATTTTGGCTTTTTACAAGATAGTTACAGTGATTTATTATTTTGCTTTTTTTGATTAAGTCCTTTATATTATCATATGAAAAAGGCTGTTCTTTAATTTTAGAAATTTGAGTTTGTAACATATACTTAGTTTCACTTTTTTCTAAATCTGCTTGAATTGATATAGCTTTTCCTGCAACAGTGACCTGTTCTTTTGTTACAGCAATCATTTGCTCAATTCTTTTTTTTGTTTGGTCGTATTGCTCTTTTTGCATTTTAGGGACAATTAGTAAAAATAAAACACTCAGTAAAAAAAGTGATAGTAAAAAAAGTGCCAGAGCTACTTTGATATTTAAAGTATATGTGTTAATTCGAAGTAATCTAGGCAATATCTTTTTTCACTTTTAATTTATATCCTGATTCATATAGATTTTCAAAAGGGTTAGTATTTAGCTTTTGTCTTAATCTATAAATTAAAGTACGAAGTTTTCCCATGTCATACAACTCTTCTCTCCAAATATAAATAGATATTTGCTCAAAACTTACTATTTCATCTGCTTTTTGACTCATAACTTCAAATAGCTTTTTTTCATTTTTTGTAAGTTTAATTTTTTCATCATTTCTAAATAATTCTGATTTAGACTTATCAAACTTAAGGTTATCATCTATAATAATATAATTACTTGTTGAGGTAGTGTTTTGAGTGTTTGAGAAGAAATATTTATGTTTATGTAAAGCCATTTTTATTGTAGCTTTTAGTTCTTTATCTCTACATGGTTTAATTAAATATCCGTAAGGTTCACATAACATTGCTTGGTTTATAGTTTTATCATTTGTATATGAAGTAAGGAAGATAATAGGTATTTTAAAACTTTTCCATATTTCATTTGCTGCATCTAGTCCTGAGCTGTTATTTAGATTTATATCCATTATTACAATATCTGGTCTATGATTTTTTGCATGAGTTATTGCTTTTTCTGCTGAGGTTTCTATTCCACTTACAAAATATCCCATCTCTTTTAAGCTCATTTCCATTGCCATTGCTAGGATAACTTCATCTTCTACTATTAAAATATTTATATCTTTGTGTTCAATAGCTAACTTATTCAATTTGCTCAACTAATACCTTTTTGTGATTTTTATGTGATTTTATTTGGTTATGATACTCACTATCATTTTAAAATAAGATTAAGTAAGTATACTTACGAAACTAAAAGAGAGAAGTTTGAATAAAGTACTAATAATTAGTAGCTTTTTATGTATCTGCTGTATTCATCTGCTGGCGTTAAATACAATTATTGAAAAAAAACCTATCAAAATAAATAAACCAAAATATGAAAAAGTAAGTTTTCAACTGGTTAAGGTTGTAAAAGAAAAACCAAAAAAGATAGAAAAAAAGATTGTAAAGAAAAAAGTAGTAAATAAAGAGATTTTTAAAAAGCCAATAAAGAAAAAAGCAAAAAGACAGCTTGTTAAAAAAAAGATAAAAAAGAAGAAGGTAGTAAAAAAATCTCTTAAAAAAATTGTAAAAAAAATAGAAAAAAAGCCAATTGAAAAACCTCTTAAAAAAGTTATGAAGCCTATAAAAAAGACTGAAGTAAAAAAAGTGGTTAAAAATGTAGCTAATAAAAATAAAGCAAGTTTTCTAAAAAAATATAAGCAATTTAAAGTTTCTTATTTAACAAAACTAAGAAGTGCTATTGATAGAAATAAAAAATATCCAAGAGCTTCTGTACGACTAAAAGAGCAAGGTAGGGTAAGTGTATCTTTTAGAATTTTTAAATCAGGAGCTATTAAAAATATTAGAATAGTTAAATCAAGTGGTAAAAAAAGACTTGATAAAGCAGCTTTAAAAGCTGTACATAAAACCTCAAACTATTTAGGTTTTGGAAAAGAAATAAACAAAGAATATATGGATATTGACCTAAGTATTCAATTTAAACTAAAATAAAAAAGGAAATAAATGCAACACTCACTAATCGAATATATCCATTTGGGAGGATATGTTATGTATATTTTAGTAGCTCTAAATATGATAGGTTTGAGTATTTTATTATGGAAAGTTATACAAGTACAAATAGAAAGTGCAAAAGCACAAAAAACTGTGACAAATATATTTAATGAAGTTCAAAAAGAACACTCAAGTTCTTTTCATAATTTAGAAGATGAGATTTATAATAAGGCTTCTAAACATCTATTATTTTGTGAAAATGGCATGAATACTATAAAAATTATAGCAACAATTGCTCCAATATTAGGACTGCTAGGAACTGTAATAGGAGTTTTATCTTCTTTTGAAACAATAGCAGCAGCTGGATTCTCAAATGGTGCTAATAGTTTTGCTTCTGGAATTTCTCTAGCTCTTATTACAACAGTAGGGGGATTAATAGTGGCACTTCCACATTATATTGGCTACAACTATTTAGCTGGTTCATTTACAAAACTTGAAACAAAATACGAATCACTAATTGTAAATAGGATAACACGTGAAAAAATTAGCTAAAAAAAGAGAGCTTTTAGCTATGGACTTAACGCCACTTATTGATGTGGTGTTTCTTCTTCTAATCTTTTTTATAGTTGCAAGTGAATTTAAAAAAAATGAAACTATATTAAATTTATCTTTGCCTAACTCTGCTTCTTTAGAAAAAGTTGTTGAGAAAAAAGATGTATTAATAGAAATCTCAAAAGATGAAATTGCTTATAAAGCAAAAAAAATAGATTTTGAAAAACTAAAAGAAGAATTAGAAGTTTTAAAAAAAGATGCTGCTCTTACTATCAAAATAGATAAAAAGGTTAAATATGAAAGAGTTGTAAAACTTCTTGATATTTTAAACTCACTATCACTTTCAAATATTCAACTTATTACAAAAGAAAATTCATAAAAAATCACAATTTACAAAAATGTGATTTTTTAGTGATTATATATAGTTATGATTCTGATTATCAAAACAATAATTAGAAAAGGGAAAATTAATGAATAAAAAATTATTGACATATTTATCTGCGTCAACTTGTTTAGCTATGAGTCTAATGGCTAGTGAAACTGAAACATTAGGAGAAATTTCTGTTGTAGATACTGCTTTTGAATCACAAGTAAAGAGTATAACATCTGAGAAACTTGAAAATTTACAAGCAAGTGATATTAAAGATATTTTAAAATCACTTCCAGGAGTAATCGTAGATGGAAATGCTAGATACTCACAAAAAGTATATGTAAGAGGATTAGAAGATAAGTCTTCAAATATTACTATTGATGGTGCTAGAATGACAGGGCAACTTTTCCACCATTCTGGAGATCAAACTATTGATGCTGAAATGTTAAAAATTGGATCTATTGAATTAGGACCTAATTCTGCGTTAAGTGGGCCTGGTGTTATTAATGGTTCATTTATTTATGAAACAAAAGATCCAAGTGACTTCTTAAAAGAGGGTGAAAAATTTGGTGGAAAGATTTCTGCTGGTTATGAAAGTGGATTTGAGAGAAAAAAAGCTAGCGTAGCAGTATTCTCTAAAGTAAATGAAAAATTAGAATTTGTAGGTATTGGAAATATTTCAGAAGATGGTGAAATCCATGTTCCAACAAAAGTTGATGTAACATCTAAAGAGAGTAAGTTAAAAAGTGGTTTAGTAAAAGTTATCATCAAGCCAAATGAATATAATACTTTTAAACTATCTTACAATAAATACTCAGATGGTGGAGATAGACAACTTTCAGGTGAAAAACCAGGAAGTGATAATGGAAATAATCCATACAATGAAATTGTAAGAGATACATATACATTAAACTATGAATACAATCCTAATAGTGATTTAGTAAAAGTAGATGCAAAAGTTTACTCAAATACTCAACAGTTAAATAGAGATGCTTTCTTAGATGATAACTGGGAAAAAGTTGGAGGAGTTTGGACTAAAAATGGAAAAATTGAACAACCTGATAGAACTTATGAAAATAAAGCTGTTGGTTTTGATTTAAGAAATACTTCTGTATTAGGTGATCATATCTTAACTTATGGTGTGGATTATTCAACTGAAGAGCAAACAAAAACAGCAGCTGCTTTAGCAACTATCGTTGGTGGTACTAAAAATGGACAAACTGTAAATGCTGGTGTTGATGGAAAAGGTGAAGTAAAAGCTTATGGTTTTTATTTTGATGATGAAATTGACTTAGATAGAGTTGTCTTAAATGTTGGTGCCAGATATGATATCCATAAAATGGGTGGACTTTATACTGGTACTTTCAAACAATTCTCTCCTAAGTTTAAGAGTTCATTCCAAGCTAATGATAACTTAAAATTAAGAGCTGCATACGGTAGAATCTTTAAAGGTCCAGCTTTAGCTGAAACTTTAACTTTATCAAATGATACTACACAAGCAAATTCAAAAGCACAAACTGGTCATAACTTTGAAGCTGGGTTTGATTATGATTTATCTGAGTCATTAAATGCAGATAATTCAATTCTTGGATTTACAGCATATACGTATAATGTAGATAACTATATGCATCCAACAAAAAATAACTCTTTAAAACCACAATCAGATATGAAAATTTGGGGAGTTGAAACTATCTTCAAGTATTCAAAAAATGCTTTAGGATTTACAGCAAGTCATACTTATACTGATGGTGAAGATAAATCTTTAGAAAATGGTGTAAAAGCAGATCCTAGAACTGCTAAAATTCATACTTTTAAACTTGGGGTTGATTATAAAGTATCTCCATCATTATTCTTAAACTATAATGGTGAATTTGTTCCAGGGAATAAATATACATACAGAGATGGAAGTGATTTAGAGCAAGTTAAAAGAAAAGGTTTTGGTGTTCATAATATAAATGCCTCATACAAATTAGCTATGTTAAAAGGTGCAAAAATTAACTTTGGTATTGATAATATCTTTAATAAAAAATATACTAGACATACAGCATTTGGTACGTATTTTGGAAACCAAGCATATGAAGCGTATGAAGTTGGTAGAAACTTCAAAGTTAACTTATCTTATAGATTTTAATTTATAGATGAAATCATTTAGTAGTACAATTAGGTCTCTTCACAGAGACCTAGGTTATTTTGTAATTGGTCTTACTTTAATTTATGCACTTTCTGGAATAGTTTTATCTGGACGAGGTCTTGGTTGGTTAGAACAAGATTTTAAATCTCAAGCAGTAGTTGAACAAAATATTTCAAAAGAGCAGTTCAATAAAATGTTTATAAAAACAGTACTTGATGGAAAAGTAAGCGAAGTTTTTCCAGAAGATTCATATGATTCTGTAAAAGAGCATTTAAGATTAAAATTAGTAAAAAATGAAAATGGTATTTTACATTTTAAAGCATGGCGAAAGTTAAATGTAAAGTATGAAGAAAACACAGGTAATTTAGATGTAAGCTATCGAGGTTATCCAATGGCTATAGAAATTTTCATAAAAGCACATAAAGCAAATCATGAAGGCGCATGGTTTTATTTAGCAATTATTTATAGTGTGATTTTATCATTTTTAGCAATATCATCATTTTGGATGGTAAAAGGTAAAAATGGCTTTAGAAAAAGAGGTGTTTACCTTATGTTAGCAGGTTTTGCAGTGGTAGCCTGTTTCCTATTTTTAGGATAACACTCCTATATATTTAACAACAAGTTTGTGATTTCTTGTTGTTAGATACTATAAAAAACACTACTTTATTTGTCCTTTTGTAGTGTTTTTTATGGTATCGATTTCTGTTCAAATCTTTTTAAACTCTCTTTTAAAATAATCTTTTTTAATATTTTTGTAAACTTATTTAGTAATAATTGTTTTAGTGTATATGAAGTTAAGTGATAAAGTTGCCTGTCCCCTTTTCTTGTGGAGAAGGAGGAAGTTGCTTAGAAAGCTTTACTTGTGCAATGATAAAAAAGGTGCACAAGAAGGTTCTTCTTTGCGTTATCTAATGGGTATTAGTGGTGCTATTATTGGCCCAGATTTTGGAATGATAAATAAAGCGCAAAAATATAAAGAATATCATGATAAAAGGAAAAGTAATTAAAATTATTTATAATATTTTTACCTTTATTGGGTTGATTTTTGTATTAGATTCTATTATGAATGAAAATATAGTCTTAGCAATAAGTGTAATTTGTTTAATTGTATTAAGATTTTATTTTATTTATATAAAACAAAAGGATTAAGATAAAGGGGGACAGGCAACTTTTATAGTTGCACTTGGCATTATAAAGGATAAAGGGGACAGGCAACTTTTATATACTCAAATTTTTTAAATCTCCTTATAAAATAATCTCTTTTAACATTTTTGTAAACTTATTTAGTGATAATTGTTTTAGTGTATATAGAGTTGCGGGAATAAAGTGGGCTATTCCTTTCCCCTAAAAGCATTTATAGGTGGCAAGTGATAGCTAACCTAGAGCAGTTGATAGTGTTCTTAAATATTATGAAAATAAGAATATATAGGAAAAATGATTTTGAAAACTTTTGGTCTTATTTTAATACTTTTTTCAAATGAAGAGTATATATATGTCTACTTATTTCTATTGTATATAATAGGGTTGACTATATATTATATTATTAAAAATGATGTATTTAAATAGTTAAGATAAAGTAATAATAGATATACATGATTCAATTTTAGGTAGAAATTTAAAGAAGAAGTAATGATTATTAAAGTGGTTTATTCACTTTTGTAAAAATAAAAAGGTATTAAATTAATGGAAACAGATTGTGATAAATATATTAAAAGTGCTAAAAGAGGGGTCTTTTATATAGCAATAGCTATTGTAGCTATGGTTTGTAAAGATATTATAACTCCATTAATAGCTGGAATATTACTAGTTATCTGTTCATATAAAGCATATAGGTACATTACACCGTACTTACATTGCTTATATGAATATAATAGAAGAAATAAACCTCCTTTTAGTTAAAAAAATGAATTTACGAATGAAACTTTGAAAAATCAGAGGCTTCATATATAAAGGATGATTAATAATGATTAGAAAAAGGGGACAGGCAATTTTTTCTAAGTGATAAAGTTGCCTGTCCCCTTTTCTTTGTCCCCTTTTCTTGGAGCAGCTCCTAGTTTATAAATAAGAGTAGGACAAAGTATTGAAAATCTAAAAAACAAAACATTTGAAAATCTTCCAGGAGGTTAATTTATGGATGCCTTAAATTTTTTTATTACTAATTTTAGTTTTGAAGATTTCATAGCTTTTGGTATATTATCACTGTTTATAATATTTTTAAAAAACAATTTTACAATTAAATAGGATTTATAATGAAAAATACTTTATTTGTCAAGGGAATAATAATTTATCAAAAATACATTTCTCCACATAAGGGTTATTGTTGTGCTTATAAGCATTATACAAACAAAGATTCATGTTCAGAATTTACAAAAAAAAGCTTTATTAAATATAATAAAATTAAAGCTTTAATTCTTTCTATAAAACATATAAAAAAATGTAATAGTATTTATTTAATAAATAAAAAAGCATTTAAAAATGAAAAGGAAAAAGTTAGCTATTGTGATAATTTTGCAGGTTGTTTATAAAGATAAAGGGTCGACAACTTTTAAATTGAGACCTAATTAATACAAAGGAATAAGAATTAATGAGTAAAGAATATATAAAATTGTTTTTACTAGAAAATATAACTTACCTTGCATTAGCGTTACTTTTTCTATCAATAATAGGAGAATTAAATGATATTTTATTATGGATATGTTTTTTAATAATTCACTTTACTGCAAAAGAAACAAGAAGTATTATAAGAGAAATAAAAAATGAAAAATCTGAAAGATTTAAAAATTCTATGTTTTTATCAATCATAATTTTATGTGGTATTATAGTTTATATTATATCCAGTGAAATTTCTATATATCATTTGGTTTTTATGGTTATTCCTATTTTATACTTGTTTAACGAATTAAAAGGTTATCCTAACTATATAAAGAATAATTGGGATTTTTAGAATAAAATAAAGGGGACACAACTTTTATATACTCAAACTTTTTAAATATTTTTGTAAACTTATTTAGTGATAATTATTTTAGTTTATATGGACTTAGAGGAATAAAATTGCCAATCTTCTTTTCTTTATAGTTTTGTAAAAGGGTTAAAATGAAATATTATATTATACTTTTATTCTTGATATTATTATATGGAATTTACTTTGCCAGTGTAGTTGCAATTTTTTCTGTATTTACATCTTTACTATTTATTTACTTCACTAGGGATAAGTAGCAATATGAAATATTCAAATATATATATGGGAATAATTTTAATTGCTATTTCATATAAAACATTAGATACAGGTGTATATATTCCCTATTTTGTTCAAGGTGTGGAATTAGGTGTTTTTAAATATCTTTTAAGCTTTTTATTTTTGATTATAGGTATTTATTTTATTATATTTAATAAAAAGAAAATATTTGATGAAGATGATAAAAACAAATACTATAAATGCCCTAATTGCAAAGAGACTTATGAACCTTCTTCTTTAGATGGAGGCAATAAGTGTCCTATGTGTAAAATTAATGTTATTGATATAGATGATTATTATAAATAGTAAACTAGAAATAAAAGGAAAAGTAATTAAAATAGTATTTGGATAAGTATGAATTCATTCAAATAAAATATACAAGATTAAATTTATTAAGCTTAAGATAATCTTTGAAAATACATAATCCGGTTGTTTACGGTTAATTAATATTATGTCAATTTTATTAAATTTAACTTAATAAATATAATATTCGGTCATTTATGGTCGTTTTAATTGACTTATTTTTAGTTTTATATTAAAATAACTTTAAATTATATAATATTCGGTCGTTTATGGTCGTTTTGCAAAAGTGAGTAACTATGACTTTAAATCAAAAGAAGATTTTTGAACTATTCAATAAAGAAAATACTTTAACTCCTATACAAATAAGAGAAGCTACAAATATATCTAAAACAACTGTAACAGATAGTTTAAATTCACTTGTTAAACTTAATTTAATTGCTAAATATGGAAAAGGTAGAGGAACCTATTATGAATTAATTGAGATATCTCAATTAGAAAAGAAAAAAATTACAGTATTTAAAGAAGGTATTAAAGTAGGATATATAGAATATGGTGAAGGGAAACACTATTTTACTTATGATAAGTCTTATAAAGGTGAAGCATTATTAGGTCTTAGTAAAATAAAAGAGAATTCAAGAACTTCACTTTTCCCTATATTTGAAAACCTTATTCCTGAATATAAAAGAAGAGAAAAAGTATATAAAGCAAGTCAAGGAGAAGTATTAACAGACTCTTTAGTACATCTTTATAACACCCATGGTGCATATGATTTTTACTATACATTTGAAGACAGAAAGTTTGATAAAGACTACTCGGGTAGAAAGAGTTGGCTAAGTGTAAAAAACAAAATCTTAGGAGAACATGACTACCCAAACATTTTAGATATGAAAGTTTTAATTGATGATGATATTTTAAATGCAGAAGCTACTAGTGAACATTCACATATGAGTGGTAATCAAAATAAGGTTGACATTTCAATAGATTTTGAAAAAAATGAAATTATCGAGAATTTAGATGATGCCGATTACATGTTGAAACCTTACAATGATGACATAGCTAATTACTTTAAACAATTTAAAGATCGAACAAAAGGTTACTATCCCTTTATATCTATCAATGAACATCTTTTTATGAGTTTTGCTAAAAATGAATTAGATTTTGATGTTCCTTATACTGCACTAGTAAAAGCAAAAAAAGAGTTTCACTATATAACTAAAAGATATGATAGACATGATTCATTCAAATATGAACAAAATGATTTTGCTCAATATCTTGAAATGATTAGTAAAAATAAATATAAACCTACAAGTGAACAACTGTTTAAAAAAATAAATGAGGTGATTTCTTCTGAAAAATCAAAACTTGACGCATTAAGATTTTATTACTACTCTAGCATTATTAAGCATAGTGATCTTCATGTAAAAAATATTGGCGCTCTTAATATAGGTAAAGATAAAATGATTTTAACACCACTTTATGATGTTATATCAATTGGAGTATACCAAGACCAATGCTATGACCTTGGATTAAGTATGAATCACACCAAAAAAAAGCAAAGAAGGAAATTGAGAGTTGAAGATTTCTATGGACTTGCAGATATACTAGGAATTAAAAGAGAAGTATTTAAAATAGAAGCAAAAAAGATTCTAGATACATTTTTAACAAAATATCCAGAATATATAGAAAAAACTAAAATTCTTTTAAAGTATGATGATTTAAAAATTAACTCTTCTAGAAATGGATACAATACTTTTCTTCAAAAGTTAAACCACATGTATTATCATAGATTGATTACATTTAGAAAAATAGGTACTTTAAAATATTTAGGATTAGAGCATCATTCTAGTAAACTAAAAAAAAGAAAAAAATATGATAAAAAGAGTAATAAATTAATTACTGCTTTATAAAATAGCTAGAATAAAGGGGACAGTTGCAACCTTAAAAAGTTACGATCTAGTACTTTTTACTGATCTTGTTGCCACTCAAGTTTAAAGTGTAATTATTTAACTGTCCCTCAAGCTAGTTTTACTTTTTAAGTTTATTTAAAGGAAAAAAATGACTTTTATTTTAGGAGTTTTAATATTCTTATTAACTGTAATATATTTAGGTAGAATTAAAATTTTCACAAAGAACATGTATATATATTATATTGTAGATTTAATTCTTATGATTTTAGCTATATCTTTAATAAATGGTAGATTAAGTTTAATATTACCTATATTATTAGTATTGATGACAATATATTTTGATTTCTGGAAAAAAAATACAGATACTGATTAATACAAAGGAATTAGAATTAATGAGTTTAAATAAAAAATGTCCACATTGCAATAATAAAACAATATCATTATATAAAACTTTTAAACAATATCATTTATTTTCTAATAGAAAAAATATTACTTGTAAGAACTGTTTTTCTCAAGTTATTATAAGTAGTAAAAGAAAAAGATTTTTTTTCTTACTTAGATTAATACTTGGACCTATTTTTATTATTTTATGGTTGCTGTTTATAATTGAATGCGGAGTCCTTTATACTGGTAAAATATCTATTTTTACAATCATATATAATATATTAGTAGTTGCTTCTCCATTATTTTTAATTGAATTTCTTACTCTTTATTTTATTTCATTAAAAAGACAAGAAAATAAAGAAGAATAATTTTAAAATAATAAAAGGGGACAGGTAACTTTAATTTATAAGCTAACACTTAACTAATGCACCTATCTTACAATCCTAAAAATTGAATTACTTAGGATTAAATATGAAACTAAACACTTATACTAAAAAAATATCTTTTATCTCACTTATCACTTTATCTTTTATTGGATGTGGAGGAGGGGGAAGCTCTGGAAGTTCAAGTAATAGTAATACTTCATCTACTACAACGCCAAGTCCTAGTCCTGTAGCAGAATGTAATATTACTCAAATATCAGATGATACTGGATTTGTTGATTCTTACCCTTCTGATATTCCTTGGTCTGGTAGTGCTGCTAATGTAGAAGATATTGAAAGAGTGTTTAATAATGCTCGTGCAAAAGATAGTACAATCTCTCAAAAACTAATATTACCATCTCAAAGTGTATGGGATAGTATGAGTATTCAACAAAGAGGTCTTTATATTTTAAATAATGAAAGATACTATAGAGGTTTAAAACCATATGAAGGGGTGAGTTCAGAAGTATCAAGTACTGCACTTTCTTATGCAAATGTTTTATATAGTACTGGTACTTTTGGGCATATGGAAGATGGTTCACCTTGGACTAGATTAGATAGAAATTCTAATATTGCTAATAATAAAGACTTCTTTTCTTATGGAGAAAATCTATATGCCCACGGAAGTAGTTCTTCTTATGCTAAAAACCCAACAGCTCAAGCAATATATGGATTTATTTATAATGATGATGCTTCAACATCTGGTAGTTTTGGACATAGAAACTTTTGTCTAGCAACAGGATTAAATGACAATAGTGGTAAAAGTGGGGAAGAAGGACTTGTAGGTTTTGGAATAAAACAAGGAAAAAATTATACTCTTTACCCAAATGCATTTAGTACGATATTTGTTATGAATGCTTTTGATCCATCTAGTTCTTGGAATCATAACTCTACAATAAAGACACCATTTTGTACTAATTAGAAGTAAAGTTACCTTTACTTCTAAATATTTAATCTATATTTTTAAACTACCTCTTACATAGTTCTTCACACCATGATTATGGTTAAATATTAAAAGATAACCATATCTTCCTTTTCTATCTAAATCAACATCAAAGGTATAAGTTCCATTTTTGATTTTCACTGGTGTTTTATATAGTGTAGTTTTATTTTCTTCGTATAGTTTAAGTTTTACGTTTAAATTATTGTGAGTATGTATTTTGTGTAAAACTTTTACTTTTATTTGGTTAGTACCAATTTTTAAGTCTTTTGACGCTTTTATGTTTACATAATAGTTTTTAGTATTTAAGCCATCGATTGTTTTGAAATCATCTCCGGCAAAAACGCCATTTGCTAAGAATAAAGCGCCAAAAGCTAAACTTGCTATAGCTTTCATCTTTTATCCTTTATTTCTTGTTTATACTATATTATAGCTATTTTATTTAGTGATTGTTAAGCCTACTTTAAGGCCTAAAAACTGTGATTTAATATGAAACTGACTATCAAATGATAAATATAAAAAGCAAAAATAGTTTTTACTCTATCACTTAAAGTTAAATTAAACTTAACTTAGATAAAATCACGGTTCTAATTTCAAATTAGAAACCTCACATGTATCAACATCCTGTTATGGGTTGTGCATTTATGCATTAAGGGATACAGAGGCTAAACCCAATTACAAATATATTCAAGGAGAATACTCATGGTTACAATGAAAGACCTATTAGAGTGTGGTGTACATTTCGGTCACCAAACAAGAAGATGGAATCCAAAAATGAAAAAATTCATTTTCGGTGTTAGAAAGAACATTTATATTATTGACTTACAAAAAACGTTAAGATATTTCAGATACACATATAATGTTGTTAGAGACAGAGCTGCTGAAGGTCAAACAATGATCTTTGTTGGTACTAAAAAACAAGCTTCTGAAGCTGTTAAAAGAGCTGCAGAAAATTGTGGTATGCCATACGTTAACCATAGATGGTTAGGTGGAATGTTAACTAACTACGGAACAATCAAAAAATCTATTAGAAAATTAGAAATCATCAAAAAGATGAGAGAAGAAGGTCAATTAGACTTACTTACTAAAAAAGAAGCATTAATGCTTACTAGAAAAGAAACTAAGTTAGAATTATACCTTGGTGGAATCAAAGAAATGCATAAATTACCAGACATGATGTTTGTATTAGATGCTGTTAAAGAAAAAATTGCTATTCAAGAAGCAAGAAGATTAGGAATTACTGTTGTAGCTCCTTTAGATACTAACTGTGATCCTGATGTTGTTGATTTACCAATTCCAGGTAACGATGATGCAATCAGATCTATTCAATTATTCTGCAACGAAATGGCTGCAGCAATTAATGAAGGTAAAGCATCTTTAGAAGAACCAGAAGAAGCTCCTGTATCAACTGAAGAAGCTGCAGAAGTTGTTGCTGAAGCAGTAGCTGAAGGTGAAACTGAAGCAAAGACTGAGGAAGCGTAATCATGGCTGGTGCAACTCCTAAGTTAATTAAAGAGCTAAGAGAAAAATCTGGTGCAGGAATGCTTGATTGTAAAACTGCACTTAATGAGTGTGATGGAAACATCGACGACGCTATTAAATATTTAAGAGAAGCAGGTTTATCTAAAGCTGCTAAAAAATCTTCAAATGTAGCTGCTGAAGGAATTATCACTATTTTAGTTAATGATGATAATACTAAAGCAACTATGACTGAAGTTAACTCTCAAACAGATTTCGTTGCAAAAAATGAGCAATTCCTTAACTTAACTAATGGAATCACTGCTCATGCACAAGCAAATGATATCAACGATGCTGAAGCTTTAGCTGCATCAACAATTGAAGGTCAAGACTTCCCAACATTCTTAAACGAAAAAATCGCTGTAATTGGTGAGAATTTAGTTGCAAGAAAAGTTACTAACGTTGAAGGTACTGTTGTAAACGGTTACGTTCACTTAGGTAAAGTTGGAGTTCTTTTATCTGCTACTTGTGATGACGCTGCTAAAGAAAAAACTGCTGATTTATTAAAGAAAGTTGCTATGCATGCAGCTTCTATGAAACCAACTGTTATTTCTTACCAAGATTTAGCGCCTGATTTCATTGAATCAGAAAATAAAGCAATCATTGCTGATATTGAAAAATTAAATATTGAGTTACATAGACTTGGTAAACCAGAAAAAAATATTCCTGAGTATGTTTCAAGAGTACAATTAACTGAAGAAGCTATTGCAGCTGCTGAAGCTAAAATGACTGAAGAATTATTAGCTCAAGGTAAACCTGAGAAAATTATTGGAAACATCGTTAAAGGTAAAATTGCTAGATGGATTGAAGATAACTCTCAATTAGATACTGCTCACGCATTATTATCTCAAAAATACGTTATGGATGACTCTTTAACTGTTGAAGAAGCTATTAAAGCTTGTGACGCATCTATTGAAATCACTTCTTACGTAAGATATGAGTTAGGTGAAGGTATTGAGAAAAAAGAAGAAGATTTTGCTGCAGAAGTTGCTGCACAAATGGGTAAATAATAAATACCAAAATTAATTTAAAAGAAGAGGGAATTAAAATGAGTGAAGAAAATATAAAAGAATCACTCATTCCCTCGGATTTTTTACTTGAAGCTAAAAACCTATCACACAAGTTCGATTATGAACTATTCCAAGATATAAACTTATCACTTGCTAAACAAGAATCAATAGCTATTATTGGTATGAGTGGAAGCGGAAAATCAACACTATTAAATGTATTATCATCTTTATTAGAACCTTTTTCAGGGGAAGTTATTTTTGATGATGAAAATATATATTCACAGAAACAAGACAAACTTTTAAATATTAGAAGAAAAGATTTTGGTATAATCTTTCAAGCTCATTATTTATTTAGAGGGTTTAGTGCACATGAAAATCTAGATATTGCAACTTTATTAAGTTCACATGATATCAATAAGGATTTATTAAAAGCATTAAATATTGACCATGTGATTAATCAAGGTGTAGGTGAATTAAGTGGTGGACAACAACAAAGATTGTCAATAGCTAGAGTATTAACTAAAAAACCAAAAATTATATTTGCAGATGAACCAACAGGTAATCTTGATAAAGATACAGCAAATGTAGTTATAGATACACTTTTTAATTATATTAAAGATAATAACGCTGGATTAATACTTGTTACACATGAAGAAGAAATTGCTAAAAAATGTGACAAAGTGTATAAACTAGTGGATTTAAAATTGCAGGAGATTAAATGACTTTATTGCTAATTAGCGAAACTGCAATAATAGAACAAATATTTTCTTTAGTTTGTAAAAAACTAAAAATTGAACTTGAAGTAAAAGCTTCAAATGATGTAAAAGAAAAATATGATTTCATAGTAATAGATCAAAATTTTATTGATGACAAATTTAATATAATTAAGCAGTACTCTCAAAAACTTGGAGCTATTAGTAGCGAAGAATTACCTTTTGATAAATCAAGAGATTTTATTATTCCAAGACCTTTTTTACCAACAAAATTACAAGAAATTTTATCTGAGCAATTAGAATTTTTAAATCAAGAACTTCAAGAAGAAAAGCAAGAACTTCAAAGACAACACTCTTATGTAAATATGAGTGAAGATGCTTATGAAGAAGATGAAGATGTAACTGTACCTATTACTGATTATGTTGAGTCTTTAGCTGAAGATGTTTATTTAGATATTGAAGAAGAAAATGATGAAAGTATCGTATCTTTGGCAGCTATGAAAGATGGTGGTATTCTTGATGGCGGTGAATTAAATAAAATCAATGATATTTTAAAAGAAGATGAAATTCATAATGAGATTAATTTCAATCAAGAAGATTGGAAAGATATCTCAGATATTATTGATGATGCATTAAGTGAAGTAAAAGAATATGAGTTTGATTTAAATGCTCCAGAACAAAGTGAAAAAGTTAAAGCTTTAAACTTAGTGTTAAGCCAATACAATATGGATGAGTTAAGACCTTTATTTGAGAAGTTTGATCAAAATATTATTGATAGACTTTCAAGTGGTGAGGTTGTAGATATTAGAATGATGTTAAAGGAAAAATAGTTGATTAATGAACAACAAGGCGCAATATTAATTTTATCAGGACCAAGTGGTTGTGGTAAGTCTACTTTATTAAAAGAAGTATATAAACATATAGAAGATTACTATTTTTCAATTTCAACAACTACAAGAGATCCAAGAGAAGGTGAAGTTGATGGTGTTGACTATTTCTTTGTAACAAAAGAAGAGTTTGAAGAAGATATTATCAATGGAAACTTCTTAGAACATGCAAATGTTCATGGAAACTATTATGGAACATCTCTAAAGCCTATTAAAGCAGCTTTAGAAGAGGGTAAACTAGTTATCTTTGATATTGATGTTCAAGGACATGAAATAGTACGTAAGAAGCTTGATTCACTTGTTACATCAGTGTTTATCACAACACCTTCTTTAAAAGTATTAGAAGATAGATTAAACAGTCGTGCTACTGATGCAAAAGATGTGATTGAGAAAAGAATTAGAAATGCAAAAGCAGAAGTTGAACACTTCCAAACTTATGACTATTTAATTATAAATGATGATTTAGAAACAGCAGCTAGTCAGTTAGTTTCTATTGCTAAAATTACAAGAATAAAATCAAAACTTTTTGATAAAGAAAATATTGTATCAACTTGGTTATCTTAAACCTTAGTTGATACGCTCATAACTTACAGGTCTGTCAAAGTAATATCCTTGACAGTAATCTATATTTAACTCTTTTATTTTATTATAAATCTCTTCTTTAGAAACATATTCAGCTACAGTTTTAACTCCAAACTCTTTTGAGAAGTTTGCAATAGTACTTACAATAATTTCTAAATCTTTTGATGTATTAATGTTTTCAATTAATGAACCATCAATTTTTACGAAATCAATGTCAAGTAATGTTAATAAGTTAAAGTTTGAATATCCAGCTCCAAAGTCGTCAACACCAACAATACAGTCAAACTTTTTAACATTTGATATAAATTTAGTTACTTCATTAAAATCAGAAATCTCTTCTGATTCTAAAATTTCAAATTCTAATTTATGAGTATATTCTCTATTTTCTTCTAATATTTTATAAATAAAAGCAGTTGTTTCTTCATTTGCAATATCATCAAAAGAGATATTTACAGAAACTCTTTTATTTTTATTTTTAATTAACTCAAATGAGTCATTGATAATAATCTTGATAATATTTGGATATAGCTTAGTTCTTTTTGCTACATCTAGGAAGTTTGCTGGAGCTACTTCTTCTCCATCTTCTGTGATATATCTAATTAAAGCTTCGTATTTAAATATCTCTTTTGTATTAGTATCAACAATAGCTTGAAAATAAGCTTTAAATAGATTTTTTCTAAATCCAATTTTAACTTGTTTAACCCATTTGATATTTTCTTCAAAAGATTGTTGAATATTAAATGATTCATTATAAATCATGATTCTTTGAAGTTTAGACCTTGCATAGTTGATTACCCTTTGCGAGTATTTAAATACTCTTGAGGCATCTCCTTGTGCAATTCCTATAGTAATATTAATATCTATTTCATCTTCATTAATAAATAGTGAATTTTTTTCAATTTTATCTGCGAAAGATTTACATAGATTGTAAAATTCATTTATGTCATTGTTTTTATCTTTTGAAACAATAGCAAACTTATCTGCTTCCATTCTGTACAAGTCAAAGTGATTTGAATCAAAATGTTCTTTCATAGAATTAGCAAGTTCACATAAAATAATATCACCATTTTTCTCACCAAAAAGATCATTGATTGTTGCAAACTCATCAATATCAACTAAAGCCATAGAATCAATATCACTATTTGTTTCTAAATCTTTTTTTAGTCTATTTCTATTTGGTAAATTTGTTAATTTATCTATATATAAATCTTTTAGTTCATGATAAAGTAATGATTGAGACATAACTTGTAAAAGTTTTGCCACATCAATTGGTTTTAAAACATATTTATCAATTCCAATATCAATTGCTTCTAATAAATACTCTTTATTAGAAAAAGCAGTTGCTACAATAATTGGTATATTTATATTGATTTTTTTTATTTCTTTAACCATTTCAAGGCCATTTAATACTGGCATATTTACATCAGTGATGATTAAGTCTATTTCATTTTCGTGTTGTTTGAATAATTCTAAACCTTCGGCACCATTAGAAGCAACAAATTGCTTCTTAGTAAAGCCTTTTAGAATTTGATGAGTAACTTCTCTTAAATCTTTCTCATCTTCAGCATAAAGTATAGTAATATTTTTTAGTATTGATATATTATTAATCATTAAGATTTACTCCATAGTTATTACGATATAATAACATATTTAAACATAATAAAATCAATGAATTTTAATAAATAAGAAAAGTGATAAAGTTAAAAGTTCTAAATTTTGACATTTTATACTTTTATTATATTTAATAAAACTTACTATTATAAAATAATTAGTTTATTTGTAAAGTCATAAATACGGCTATTACATGACTTCTTTTGTTTTTTATAAGATAAATAATCTTAGCTAACATTGAATCTATTATAAAAATAAATATGATATACAAATTTAAAAATATTAAAAAAATAATTTTAAAAATGAAACATTTAGGAAAAATTGAGTGTCAAAAGTAAAATGTAATCATTGTCATCTAAGTTTTGCCAATGAAGTGATGATAAAAGAGGGTGAATTAAATTTTTGTTGTAAGGGATGTCAAGGTGTTTATCATCTACTAAAAGATGATGGTTTAGATTCTTTTTATGACAAGCTTGGAAATAAAACTATTACTCCACCTTTAAAGCTAGAAAATGATGATTTGGAAAAATTTGATACTCCAAGTTTTTTAAATTCATATGTGAGTATAAACTCTGATGGTTTCAAACAAATAGATTTAATAATAGAAGGAATTCATTGTGCTGCTTGTGTGTGGTTAAATGAAAAAATACTTTATGAAACAAAAGGTATTATTGAAGCAAATATAAATTTTACTACAAATAAAGCTAGAATCACTTGGGATGATGATGAGTTAAAGCTATCAGATATAATTTTACGAATTAGATCAATTGGTTATAATGCATATGCTTATGATTCTTCTATTGCCGATGTAAAAGCTACAAAAGCAAAAAGAGATTACTTTATTCGTATGATGGTTGCTGTTGTAGGTTCTATGAATATTATGATGCTAGGAGTTGCAAAATATACTGGCTTCTTTACTGGAATGAGTGAAGAAGTTAAATGGATGGTTCATTTAGGAGAGTTTTTACTTTCAACTCCTGTACTATTTTATTCTGGATGGGTATTTTTCAAAGGTGCTTATTTTGGACTTAAAAACCGTGTTTTAAATATGGACTTTTTAGTATCTTCTGGTGCAACCCTTACATATATTTATTCACTATTTATTTTATTTGGAGCAAGGGGTGAGAGTTATTTTGACTCTGTTGCTATGATTATTACCTTTGTATTAGTTGGGAAATATTTAGAAGTAATAGGAAAAAAATCAGCTGTTGATACCTTAGATAAAATCAAATCAACTCTGCCTTTAGAAGCTACAATTATAAAAGATGGTGAAAAAAAATCTGTACCTTTAAATAGTATTAATATTGGTGATATTGTTGAAATTAGAACAGGTGAGAAAATACCAGTTGATGGAAAGATTGTGAAAGGAAAAGCTTCTTTTGATGAATCTAGCCTAACAGGTGAGTCCTTACCAATTTTTAAAAAAGAGGGTGATTTAGTATATAGTGGAACAATAAATACAGACTCTCATATTGAGTTTGAAGTTACAAAAGATTTTAAGAACTCAACTTTTTCATCTATTGTAACTCTTCTTGAAGATTCACTAAATTCAAAACCAAAAATCCAAACAAGAGCAAATGAAGTTTCAAAAGGTTTTACTGTTACAATATTAGCTTTATCTTTAGCTACATTTGTAGTTTGGTACTTTTTTGGTATTGATTTAGGTTTTGATTATGATGGTACAAACCATTTTGAAAAGTCATTTATTGTAGCTATTTCTGTAATTGTTATTGCTTGCCCTTGTGCTTTAGCCTTAGCTACACCAATGGCTAGTTTAATTGGTATTTCTCAACTTGCAAAAAAAGGTTTACTTTTTAAAGAAGCTAAGTTTATAGAAACATTAGCAGTTGCAAATAGCGTTGTTTTTGATAAAACTGGAACTTTAACAAAAGGTGAATTAAGTGTTTCAAAGGCAAATGTTTTAGATGAAAGTCCTTTAACTTTAAATCTTTTATATACTCTTCTTGGTAGCTCAAACCATCCAGTAAGTAAATCAGTTAAAAAGTATTTAAAATCAAAATATGAGGATTTAAGTCTAGAAAAAATTGATAATATTAAAACTGTTGATGCTAAGGGCTTAGAAGCAGATTTTAATAATATGAAGCTTTTAGGTGGTAGTGCTGATTTACTAACTCAAAACAATATCTCTTTTGAATTTGAATCAAACAATACGGTTTATATTTTTAGTATAGATGGGAAAATAGTAGCTACTTTTGAGCTTGAAGATGAAATAAAAGATTACGCAAAAGAATTAATCACATATCTACAATCAAAAGATATTGATGTTATTATGTTAACTGGTGACAATGAAAATGTTGCAAAAAAAGTAGCCTTGGAATTAAATATTTCAAATTATTATGCAAAACAAACTCCTCAATCAAAAGCTTTATTTATTAAAGATTTAAAACAAAAAGAAAAAGTAGTTGTGATGGTTGGAGATGGAATAAATGATTCAGTTGCCTTATCAAATGCAGATGTTGCAGTTGCCATGGGGAATTCTGCTGATATTACACTTCAAGTATCAGATATAGTTTTATTAAACTCATCTTTAACTTCACTAAAAGATTCTTTTGAAATCTCAAGTAGAACTTATAAGTTTATAAAGCAAAATTTAGGTATATCTATTGTTTATAATATAATTACAATACCATTTGCAATGTTTGGATTTGTAATACCTTTAGTTGCAGCATTATCTATGAGTTTAAGCTCACTTGTTGTTGTACTAAATTCACTTAGAATTAAAATTAAATAGGAAAACTAATGATTAATGAAACTTTATTTATGATGTTAATTGTGGGACTTATCATATCTTTTGGCCTTTTACTACTTTTTATTTGGGCTGCAAAAAGTGGACAGTTCGATGACTCAAATAAAATGGTTGATGGTTTATTGTTTGATAGTACAGATGATTTAAATGATGCGATAAATAAAGAAACGAAGTTAAAAGAAGCCAAAGAGGCTAAAATAAATAAAGAAAAAAAGGCTAGTTTAGAAAACTAACCTTTAATTGTAAAACTACTATTTGAATGCAGCGATTTTCTTAGCTAAATCAGCAATATCAGCGTCAGATAGTCTAGCAACTTGACCAGCCATAACACCTTTCATAGCTCCACCGTAAGAACCGTCTTTGTATCCTTTTAATGCAGCTTCAGTTTTAGCAACATCCCAACCTTTAATGATTGCAGATTTTCCTAAAGCTTTCTTCTCACCGTTTTGACCATGACACCCAGCACATGCAGCGAAAGATGCAGCAGATAATGTTGCAGCAGTTGCAGCAGCAAATAATGTTGTTAATACAAGTTTTTTCATTTATTCTCCTTTAAAATTGAACAAATATTTTAGCTTTTTATTTATTTTTATAAGCTTAATTATTTGATTTAACTATATTCTAACAGTATAAGTGTTACCTATAATTGTATACCAATTGTGAATTTTTTAATATAATAATTTTGCAAATTTAAAGGCATATTTTACTATAGTATATTTTTAAATTAATAAGGTTGCAATAGTGGAAAATGAAGTGGTTCTAGATATAAATAATTTAACATTTTCTTATAAGGAAAACCTACCTATTTATAAAAACTTCTCATTAAAACTACATCAAGGTGAACTAGTAACAATTTTTGGGAAAAGTGGTAGTGGTAAGACAACACTTTTTGAACTTATCATGGGAACAATGAAAGCTCAAAGTGGAACAATAGAAAAAAAGAATTTAAGTCTTATCTTTCAAGACCCATATAATTCCTTTCATCCGACATATTCTATATATGAACAAATAAAAGATGTGGTAAAATATGATTTTTCATCTAAGTTAAGTATATATCTAAAAGAACTTAGTTTAGAGGAAGAATTACTTAGTAAAAAAAGCTATGAACTAAGTGGAGGACAACTTCAAAGATGCTCAATTTTAAGAGCTTTACTTATGGAGCCAAAACTTTTACTTGTAGATGAACCTACATCTGCACTTGATAATATCATAGCTTATGATGTTATGAAATTACTTATTAAATATTTGGATTCATGTGCAATATTACTTATTACACATGATTTAGATTTAGCTACTTGGTGTAGCGACAAAATTATACGATTGGAAGAAGATGCAAGAAAATAATAAAGCCTTAGTTCTATTAAATATGGGTGGAGCTAGAAATAAAGATGAATTAAAAATGTTTTTAAAAAATATGTTTAATGATAAAAATATATTAACAGTAAATCCTATTCTTCGAAAAATGATTGCTTTTTTTATTGTTAATTCAAGACTTGATGATGCTTGGAAAAACTATGAAGAAATTGGAAATGCTTCACCTATTAATCCCTTAACTGAAAAGTTAGTAAATAAAGTAAATGAATCTTTGAGTGAATATAAAACTTATCAAATGATGAGATATACTCCTCCTTTTGCAAAAGATGTAATAAAACAAATGAGAGAAGATGGAATAGAAGAAGTTGTTTTACTTCCTTTGTACCCACAATATTCAACTACAACTACAAAGTCTTCATTAGAAGATTTTGAAAAATATGCAAAGGGTGCTTTTAAAACAAAAGTTATTGAAACTTTTTATAAAAATAAAGCCTTTAATGAATGTATTATTGAAGAAATCTCAAAACAAACAAAATTTCCTCAGGATTTTAATTTAATTTTTTCAGCCCATGGTTTACCTCAAAAGATTGTAGATGCTGGTGATCCTTATGAAAAACAAATGAATGAACATGTGGAAATATTATCTTCAATGTTGAAAGAAAAAGGTATAAACTTTAAATCTATTTCTTTAGCATATCAATCTAAAGTAGGGCCAATGAAATGGCTAGATCCTTCACTTGATGAAGCCTTAGTTGATTTCAAAGATGATAATGTGATTATTTATCCAATTGCATTTATTGTTGATAATTCTGAAACTGATTTTGAACTTGATATTGAATATAGAGAAATATCAGAAGAGATTGGTGTTCGTGAGTTTAAAGTATGCAAATGTGTAAATGATAGTGATATGTTTATAAATGCTATAAAAGATATTATCAAATAAATATGAATAATCAAATCTTATTAAAAATAGCCCATGATACTATTGCTTCAAGATTTGATAACTCTTTTAAAATAGATAAAGAAAAATTAAAACAAGAATATGGGTTTTTAAATAAAAAAGCTGCTACTTTTGTAACCTTGCAATTAGATGGAAAACTTCGAGGTTGTGTTGGTACTTTAGAAGCTAGTCTTACCTTACTTGATGATTTAATGATTAATTCAAATAATGCAGCTTTTTATGATTCACGATTTTATGAATTATCTTATGATGAGTTTTTAAAAACTAATATTGAAATATCTATCTTAGAAGAGCCAAAACTTTTAGAGTATAAAAATAAAGAAGATTTAAAAACAAAAATAAAACCAAATATTCATGGGATTGTTTTAAAAGATGGATTAAAAAAAGCAACTTTTCTACCCCAAGTTTGGGAAGAGCTAAATACTTACGAAGAGTTTATTTTCTATTTATGTAAAAAAGCTAATCTTGAAGATGACAGTCTTGTTTCTCATCCTGAAATTTATACTTATGAAGTTAAGAAGATAAAGTAATGAGTATTCGAAAAACTGTAGTAGCAGGAAGTTTCTATCCAAATGATAAAAATGAACTTTATGAAAGTATTAAATATTTTGATTCTTTAGATAAAAGAAATATAAACAATACAGATAAACTTGAAGATATTAGAGCTATTATTTCTCCACATGCTGGTTATATTTATAGTGGATTTACTGCAAATTTAGCTTATAAAAAAGCAGCTGTTATGAAAGCTAAAAGAGTTATAGTAATTGGGCCTTCTCATCATGTTTACTTAAAAGGTGCAAGTGTTGCTTTATATGATGAATATGAAACTCCTTTAGGAAATATAAATATAGATTTAGATTTTTCAAAAGATCTAATAAAAGAGTATGATTTTCTAGATTTTAATGTTGAGTGTGAGTTTGAGCATTCAAGTGAAACACAAGCACCTTTTATAAAACACTATTTTAGTAACTCGAAAATTATAGAGATAGTTTATGGGGATTGTGAGCATAAAGACTTAGTTTCACTTATAAGTAAACTACTATCAAATAAAGACAACTTTATTGTTATAAGTACAGATTTAAGTCATTTTTATAATTTAGAAGAAGCAAAAAAGTTAGACTCTATTTGCCTTGAGGCAATAAAGACCAAAGATATAAGACTATTAGACTCTTGTGAGGCCTGTGGTAAAACAGGAGTAAAAGCTATATTAGATATAGCAAATAAGGAAAATATGAAAACTAAGATATTAGATTATTGTACTAGCGAAAAAGTTACAAATAATGAGAGTAAAGTAGTTGGATATACATCTGCTTTAATTGGTTATTAAATGTTATTTACACTTAAAAAACTAATCTCAGCTTTTTTAATGCCTGTACCTATTGGACTTTTATTATTAATAATTGCTTTTATATTTTTTATGAGAAATTCAAATTCTAAAGGGAAATTATTTTTATTTATAGGCCTTGCTTGGTTTATAGCTTTTTCTTCACAACCTATAGCAAATGCTTTAATAAAACCCCTAGAGAACTCACATAAAGCATTATTAGAAGTTCCTAAAGTTAAATATATTTTAGTTTTAGGTTCCTCTCATAATACAAATGAAAATCTAAGTATTACTTCTCAATTAAGGCCAGTTGCCGTTAATAGATTAAGTGAGGGAAAAAGAATTTATAATCTACTTGAAGATTCTAAAATAATAGTATCAGGATATAGTGGTTTTGATAAAAATAAACATGCCCTTATGGCAAAAAGATTTTTAGAAGAAACAGGTGTAAAAGAAGATTCTATTATAAGTATGACAAAACCAGTTGATACAAAGATGGAAGCAATTGAAGCAAAAAAGATTATTGGTAATGAAAAATTTATTTTAGTAACATCAGCCTCTCATATGAAAAGGTCAATGTTAATATTTAAAAAACAAGGACTAAACCCAATTGCGGCACCAACATATCATCTTGGATTTACATCATTTAGTTATAAGGAATTATTTTCAAGTTTTAATTTATATAAATCAACACTTGCTTTTCACGAGTATTTGGGCTTAGCATGGGGGAAAATTAGAGGCTTTATTTAGTTATTCAGGTTTTAAAGTAAAATTTGCTAAAATCGCAACTTTGTTGCATACAAAGGTGTAAATTGAACATTATAGAAATAAAAAACTTATCTTACGAATATACTACAGATATAAAAGTATTAGAAGATATTAATTTAGATATAAAAGATGATGATTTTCTTGCAATTATTGGTCCAAATGGTGGAGGTAAATCAACTTTACTAAAGTTAATGCTAGGGCTTTTAAAAACTAAAAAAAATCATATAACTAAGAATTTGAAAAATGATGATATAGGATATGTTCCTCAAAATACAAACTTAAATATTGATTTTCCAATTACTGCTTTAGAAGTTGTTCTTATGGGACATATTGGAAGTAGAAAGAAAATATTTGGCTATTCAAAAGAAGATATATCTTGTGCAAAAAACGCTTTATCTCAAGTTGGAATGTCAGGGTTTGAAAATAGAAAAATTGGCGATTTAAGTGGAGGTCAGCGACAAAGAGTATTTATAGCACGTGCTCTTTGTGCAAATCCAAAAATTATACTTTTAGATGAGCCAACTGCAAGTATTGATGTAAAAGGTCAAAATGAAATATATGAATTACTTAAGGAATTAAATCAATCAATATGTATAGTTGTTGTAAGCCATGATATTTCAGTTTTATTAAATTATGCAAAAAAAGTTGCACATGTGAATAAAAATCTTGTTTACCATGCTTTAGATAATATTCAAAAAAATATTACTACTACTGATGAGCATTTATGTGAAGTTGAATTACTAAGTGCTTTAGGCAAAACACAAATTTGTTGTGACCATAAGCATTAAGGATATAGATGTTAGAAATATTACAATTTGATTTTATTCAAAATGCTTTACTAGCTGGGGTTTTAATCTCTATTGCTGCTGGAATTATAGGCTCTCTTGTTGTTGTAAATAAACTTACTTTTTTAACAGGTGGAATCGCTCACAGTTCATATGGAGGAATTGGTCTTGCTATTTATTTAGGATTACCAGTATTGTTAGGGGCTACAGTTTTTGCAATTATTACAGCTATTATAATTGCAATGCTTACTTTAACTAATAAAAGTAGGATTGATTCTATTATAGGTTTAATGTGGGCTTTTGGTATGGCTATTGGTATTATATTTGTGGATTTAACTCCAGGATACAATGTTGATTTGATGTCATATTTATTTGGTTCTATTATTGCAGTTTCTAGTGAAGATATTTGGTATATGAGTATTTTAGATATTGTTATTATCTCAATAGTCGTATTTTTCTATAAAGAAATACTAGCAGTTTCATATGACAGTGAGTTTGCATCACTTAGGGGAATAAATACTAAATTCTTTTATACTTTAATTTTAATACTTTCAGCTTTATGTGTTGTAGCTGCTATAAAAGCTGTAGGGCTTATATTAGTAATTGCTTTACTTACAATCCCTACTTATTTAGCTGAAACCTTTGCAAATAAATTATCAACTATGATGGTAATAAGTTCAATCCTTGCTACTATATTTACCTTATGTGGTTTAGTGATTTCTTATCTTTATGATATTAGTTCTGGTGCTAGTATTATTGTTGTAGCAGTAGTTATTTTAGGTTTAGTAAAATTAATAAAAAGATAAACTAGTTAAAAGATAAAGAGGTGATATTATGTGGATCAATTTCATTTAGTTTTTCACTCTCTTTTTGTTTGGGACTATTTATATATTTATGAATGATTTTATCATATTCAATTTCAAATATCTCATCTTCAAGTCCAAATATTTCTGATATAAGTTTTCTTTGTTTTTCTTTTAAACTTTTTCCTTTTATATGATCGAATAAAATTTCAATAATATAATTATTTGAAAAATCTTCTTCCCAGTGTCCCATAGCGATAGGTATGCTGATATTAAGGTTTTTATCTTTTCTAATTTGAAAAATCCTATTTACAAAGTCTTTATTTGAGATCATATTTAAATCTATATTTAAATTCCTACTAACTTTTTGCCCTTCTATTAAAGATTGAGAAATAAGATTTAATAGGTTTTTTATAGCTTGGTGATTTGTAATAGTATAATCTTTTATTAAAATATCTGGTTGTCCAAATTTTGACATTCCTAGTGTTATTGCTATATTCTTTTTGTTTTTTTTAAATGTATTGATTGAAATATGATTTTCTACTAAAGGTATTTTTCCTATATCTTTATGGAGTCTTTTTTTTCTCCATTGTTTTGCAGTTAATATTTCTTTTGTCTCTATATCCCATATAAGGCCATTATATTTTTTTGCTATATTATAGATTGTTTTATTTGCTTTTTTTAAAGAGCTAAATAATATATCTTTTGGATATGCAAATCTTACACTCAATGCATTTTTTGCATTTTGTAGTTCTTTTCTTTTACTATTGGATATTCTTTTTCCTATTTTTGTTAAGCTTGTAAAGTTTGGACTGCTTAAATGTAATAAATCATCTTTTAATTGTGTAATCTCAATTACTGGTCTGCTTGTATGTTTTGGTAGTTTGTTTACTTTATTAAAGTATGGGTGTTTAAGTTGTGTATTTATTTGTATTTCATGGTCAAAGTATATTATTACCTTTAGTCTTACATCAAAATTATCATTTCCATTAAGATTATTAAATGATATAAAAATAATAAATAATACTAAAATGTTTTTAATGTATTTAGTAATAAATTTACTAATGATATTTTGTACTATTTCCAAAATATCCACCACTTTGTTTTGTTGCTTTCATCAGAATACTTTTTTATATCTTTAGGCCAAGTTCCTTCTTCATTTATGTATATCCCAACTAATGATTCATCTTTACAATCTTCCCATTTTTCAATTCCTGCAAGTCCTGTTAAGTTAAAAAAGTCTTCTTTAAATAAATCTTGATTATGAAGAACACTCTCTTCAATTTGTGTAAATGCTGAGTCTAGTTCTTCTTTAAATTCTTTATTTTCATAAAACCATGATAATTCTTCAGTTCTTATAAGTATACGATAATAAGGGCTTTTTTTGATTTTATCTAACCAATACTCATATAGGTTAAATTGAGATGGTGATAAAATAGATGAAATAAAATTACTTCTTTTTTCTAAATTTTTAAGTGCTAAATCTTTTTCTGAAATTAAATATATGTATTCTTGATCTTCATAGGTGTCTTGAGTTAGTTTAATATTATTCTTATCAAATAAAAAAAGCCAAAATATTGGAATAGAACAATTAGCTTCAAATGTTTTTGAACTCTCATCAATAAATTTATTTAATTGTGTATGCTTTGGCATTTTACTAAAATTTGTAAGATTAAGAAAAACTCTATTTGACATATTACTCCCTTTAAAAGAATAAATATTAATTAATAAGTAAAAAAATAGTTATTTAATTATAATAAAATAATTAAAAAATATCTAGTAAAAAAGGATTTTTTTTAATAAAATTACAAAAGTATTTTCAAAAAGTAATATTTCGCTATAATGTGTGAAAATATAAAAGAACGGAATAACCAAATGAACGAAAATTTTGACGATAGAATGAATAAACATATGAGAGTAGGTGAAGTTAATACTTTAATGGTTGACAGAGTAAGTGAACCAGGTATATACTTAATTAGTGCGGATGAAGAAGAAGTACTGCTTCCAAATGCATATGTACATAAATCTATGGAAATAGGAACACTTCTTGACGTGTTTCTTTATACAGATAGTGAAGATAGATTAGTATCTACTACAATTAAGCCATATTTATATTTATGGGAATTTGCTTCTTTAGAAATAGTTGATGAAGCAAAGTTTGGAGCTTTTGTTGATATTGGATTAACAAAAGATATATTAGTTCCTAAAAATAAACAAAGAGGGACTTTTCAAGTAGGATCATATAAGGTATTACAACTACAATTAGATGAGCGAACAAATAGACTAATAGCAAGTGAAAAATTTGAGCTATTAAAAGAACTAGAAAAATTTGAATTAAATGATGAGGTTGATGTTTTATTTTATTCAAAAACTCCATTAGGATTTAAAGTAATTGTAAATAATAAATATGATGGTATGGTATATCATAATGAGATATTTGAAAATATTAATATTGGTGATAAAAAAAGAGCCTATATTAAAAATGTAAGAGATGATGATAAATTAGATATTTGTTTACAAAAAATTGGTAAAAAAATAGATGATAATAAAATATTAGAAGTATTAAATGACAATGGTGGAGCAATAAACTTCACATATAAAAGTGATGCTGAAGATATAAAAGATGTATTTGGAATGAGTAAAAAAGCTTTTAAAGCAACTTTAACTAAATTAATAAATGAGAATAAAATAGTATTAGAATCTGATGCAATCAGAGTCAAATCGTAACAATCATATGTTGATAATAGTTAATTAAGACATATTTTATCCGAATTAAATATAATACCCACATTAAAAATTAAAATTAAATTTTTTATTAAAGGAAAATAATGGCAACAACAAAATTAAAAGGTAATGAAGTAAATTTAGCAGGTAATACTGTAAACGTTGGTGATGCAGCTCCAGTTGTAACTGTAGTAGCAAAAGATTTATCAGAAGTTCAAGTTGGTGGAGAAAAAGGTAAGGCTCAAATCGTAGTAGTAGTTCCTTCTTTAGATACTCCTGTATGTGCAGCTGAAACTAGAAAATTCAACGAAGAAGCAGCAAAAATTGAAAATGCAGAAGTAACTGTAGTTTCTATGGATTTACCATTTGCAATGGGTAGATTTTGTACAACTGAAGGAATTGAAAACTTAACTGTTGGTTCTGACTTCAGAGCAAAAGAATTAGCAAATGCTTACGGTGTATTAATTGAAAATGGACCATTAGCAGGTGTTACTTGTAGAGCAGTATTTGTAATCAACGCTTCTGGTGTTGTAACTTACAAAGAAATTTGTCCAGAAATTACTGAAGAGCCTAACTATGAAGGTGCTTTAAACGCAGCTAAAGATGCTACTTCAACATCTTGTTGTGGAACTTGTCAATAGTCAAGGTATTAATTCATACAAATTGATATAATTTCCCATTATATTTAGAAAGGCTGCCTTTTTAAGGTAGCCTTTTTTTTAGGAGATTATATGTTTACCCCTGATCCTCAAACTGAATCAGTACCAAAAAATGAAAATAAATTTAAAGCTTGGTACAAAAAGTTTTCATCACAACCACATCAACCATTTTTTACAAGTGGTATTTTATTTTTAATTCTTTTTTTATCTTTATTTGTAGCTTCATACTCAAATATAATATCTTTAGATAGTTCACTATTAACTTATCATGCATATACAATGATTTTTGTAATATTTATTCAATTTTTCTTAGGTTTTCTATTTGTTGTTTTTCCACGATTTCTAATGCAAGCAGAAATTAAACCAGAAGTTTATATGAAACTTTTTCATATGTATTTTATTGCATCTCTAGGTATATTTTTAGCAATTGTTTTTTTCTCTAAGCTAACTATTGTTTTTCAGTTATTAATGCTTGTAGCACAAGCTTTGAGCTTTAAATTACTATATTCAATACATAAAAAAAGTATTGTAAAAGTAAAAGAAGATACAAAATGGGTTTTAATAAGTTTTGCTGCTGGATTATTTGGTCAAGTTTTATTTTTAATCTCAAATTTTGATATTCCTTATTCATATGAACTTAGTAAGTTTTCAATAAATACAGGCTTTTATCTATTCCTATTTATGATTATATTTAGTATTTCACAAAGAATGATTCCCTTTTTCACTACATCAAAAGCGCCTGGTTATGTAATAAATAAAAGTAAAAATCTACTTTTAGTGATGTTTGGTTTATTAATATTAAAAGTAGTGTTATTAACTTTTGATAATGCAAAACTAAATTTAGTAGCTGATATTCCTTTATTTATTTTAATTGTTAGAGAATTAATCAAATGGAAACTTCCTATATTTAAAGTTCCTGCTATTATGTGGGTTTTATTTCTTGCTTTATATTGGATTCCTTTTGCTTTTGGATTATCAATTATTGAATCTTTAATGGCTTTTGTTGCACCTGAAATTTTATTTGAAAAAGTTGTAGTTCATACTATGGCATTAGGATATTTTATAACTGTATTATTAGGATTTGGAACACGGGTTGTTTTAGGTCATTCAGGTTCAACTCCTACTGCAGATGATTTTGCAGTATTTATTTTTATTTCTGTTCAAGTTATTACTTTATTTAGAATATTTACATCTTTCTCTTTAAACTTTGAGAGTGGTTATACTTTCTTACTTAATATAACAGCAATCTTATTGATTATAGGATTAATAATTTGGTCAAATAGATATATAAGAATACTTTTAAAAGGAAAATAATTTCCCATTAAATTTACACTAAACATATCCTTTACAGAAAATCTATAGAATTCAACTATAGATTTTATAAAGGATTGTTTTATGAACATAATTAAAAAGCCCTCATGGTTAATATCAGAAAATGAAGTTACTCCTCAAGAGTTATTCGATAATAGAAGAACATTTTTAAAACTAGGAGCTGCATCACTTATTACAGGTGGTTCAATTGTTGAAGCCTTAGCAAAAGATAATATTCCTGTTGCAAACTTACAATATATAAAAGATAAAAACCCAAACAATCTAAAACTTAATACATATGATCAAATCTCAACTTATAACAACTTTTATGAGTTTACTACATCTAAAACAGGTGTAAAAGATTTAGCTCATACTTTAGATACTGATAATTGGAAAATTGAAATAGATGGTTTAGTTGAAAAGCCAATTACTATTGATGTTCTAGATTTAGTAAAGAAATTCCAATTAGAAGAGAGAATCTATAGATTTAGATGTGTAGAAGGTTGGTCAATGGTTGTACCTTGGAATGGCTTTGCATTAAAAGATTTAATTAAATTAGCAAACCCTTTATCAAGTGCAAAATATGTAAGGTTTGAAACTAAGTATGACGAAGAAATGTTTCCTGATCAAAGAAGAGGTGTTTTTGGTTCTGTAGATTATCCTTATGTGGAAGGTCTTAGAATGGACGAAGCTATGAATGATTTATCTTTTATGGCAGTTGGACTTTATGGTTCAAAACTTCCAAAACAAAATGGTGCTCCAATAAGATTAGTATTACCTTGGAAATATGGATTTAAATCTATTAAATCAATTTCTAAAATTACTTTTGTTGATAAAGAGCCTTTAAATACTTGGCAGAAAGCAAATGCTAGAGAGTATGGTTTTTATGCAAATGTTAACCCAAATGTAGATCATCCAAGATGGTCACAAAAAAGAGAAAGGGTTTTAGGAAAATTTTTCAAACAAAAAACACTTATGTTTAATGGATATGAAAAAGAAGTAGCACATCTGTATAAAGGAATGGATTTAAGAAAGTTTATATAATGAAAAGATTAGCAATACATTTACTTTTATTATTACCAGTATTATTCTTAGCTTTTAAAGTCTTAGTTTTAGAAGACGTAACAGAGCCAGTAAAATACATATATACAGTAACAGGTGTAAGTGCAACTGTAATACTATATTTTAGTATTTGTATTTCAATGATAAGAGAAAAAATAAATTTAATGAAATTTAGAAGAGCTGTTGGTTTATATGGTTTCTTTTATGCATTTTTACATTTAATAAATTTTGCTATTTTTGATGCACAATTAGACTTTGAATTTATTGCTAAAGAAACTATTGATAAACCTTTTATTTATTTAGGTATGCTTGCATTCTTTATTTTGTTATTTATGACAATAACTTCTATTAAAAGTTTGTATAAAAAGTATAATACTTATCATCGATTTGTATATCTTGCATTAATATTAATAACTGTGCATTTTTTAATGGCACAAAAAACTATAAGTGTTGAAAACTTTTGTTATATTGGGATTATATTAGTTGTTGGATATTATAAATTACTTCAAAAAATAGTTCAAAATAATAAAATATAACACTAGGTGTAACTTGTTAACTCTTTGTTAATTTATGGTTATATTTTAGTTAATACAAGACTGTTATAATTTACTTATAGATAAGTTGACGCAGCGACTTATTTATGTAAGTATTTTTAAGATAGAATTTCTTAAATATAAATAATTTTTTTTATGTTTCCTTGTGTTAAGGGCGTCAAGCAATTGGCGCCCTTCTTTTTTATATACTATAAACTTCTTGGAATTTCCAGTTTAAATTGAGCTCCCTTATTCATTTCACCTTTTAAAGTAAAACTATTGTTAGAAACCTCTATATTCCCTTGTAAACTTTCATTTACTAATTGTTTTGACATGTATAAACCTAAACCTGTACCTTCATTTCCTTTTGATGTATAGTAAGCTTCAAATATCTTTCCATAGATCTCTGGACATATTCCACCTGCATTGTCTTTGATTTTTATTATTGCTAAATTGTTTTCAATATATGCAGAAATTATAATTACTCTATTGTCTCTTTCATTGTTATTAATTAATGCATCTTTTGCATTATTTAGAATATTCATTAGTATTTGCATTAAATCTTGTTCATAGTTTTCAATATTTAAATCATCATCATAGTTTTCGATTATTTCAATATTATATTTATTTATGTTTGCTTTGATTAATAGTAGATTTTTATGAATAGTCTCTTTAATATTAAAATTACTAAGAGGAGTTTCTTTATGAATAAAATTTTGGAAGTCATCTATAGTTTGAGATAAAAACTTTGTTGTTGATACTATATCTTTACAAAACTCAATCATTTGCTCATCATTTAATAGTCCATACTCTTTTTGTACAATAATCCCACTAGCACTAGTAGATATTGATGATAAAGGTTGTCTCCATTGATGTGCAATATTTCCAAGCATTTCTCCAAGCGCAGCCATTTTTGCTTTTTCAGAGATAAACTTCTCACTTTTTTTAATATCAGAAATATCAACTATATATCCTAAGAAAGATACTATTCTTCCTTCTTCATCTTTAATAGAAATACAGTTATGTAAGATCCATTTAATTTGATTGGATTTTGTTCTTATTCTATATGGATTTAAAGTAATATAGTCTTTTTCGCAATAAACAGCAGTTAAAAAGTCATCTTTAATAGCTTCAAAATCTAGCTCATGAATACAGTCTTTATATAAAATTTTGTCTTCTAAAAAATCTTTTTGGCTATAACCAAAAATCTTCTCAACAGATTTAGATACATAAGAGGCATTTAACTCAGGAGTATTGTCTAACTTAAATAGAGTATAGTCACCTAAATCAAATAATGATAAAAGTGTATCTTGCTCTTTTGTACGCTCTTTTATTCGAATTTCTAGCTCATCATTTTTATTTTCAATACTTTGCTTATACTCATGAAATTTTGCATTTATTTTTTTACTAATTAAAAAGATTAAAAGTACAACAAAACTAGTACAGATTATTGAACTAATTATAATAAATACAGTGGTTTTTTTAAGTCTCGATTCTAATTTTTTTCTTTGTTTTGAAATTACATTTGTTACGTGTGGTGTATATATACCTGAACCTATAACCCAGTCTAGTTTATTAATTGTTGTAACATAAGATATTTTATTTTCAGGAGTGTTAGTTGATTCTTCAAAAATAGAAAGATATGAGATAAAACCTCCACCTTTTACTTTTGCAGTTTTTATAATCTCTTTAATAATAAATCTATTATCAAAAGAATATTCCCACATATTTTTATCTATATGTGTATCTTTTATATGAGAAATTATATTACCTTTAAAATCAAGACTAAAAATATAGTTTTTCATGGTATCATTTTTGAAGGATCTAAGTAATTTTTTTGTTTGTTCTTTTATCTCAAATGTTATATCTTTTTTATATTTGGCTATACCAATTAAAATATCTAAGGGTTCAAATACTTCTGCATATCCAATCTTTTCATCATAAGAACTGTTTTTTATATTTAACCAGTTATATTCATAAAAAGCTTTTCTCTCTTTTTTTAATTTATCTAAAAAATTTAATAAAGTACGTCTTGATTCTAAGTCTTTAATATCTTTAAGATTTGAGCCTTCAAATTTTGGATAAATTGGCATAGAAATATTTGTGCCATCAAGTTTTGTTATAAAATAGTAACCAGAGTTGTTTTTAAAAAATCTAAATGTACGAAGTTTTTTATTAATTATCTGAAGTATTTCTTCTTTTGGTAAATGCTTATTTTTATAATAAATTATAGAAATTTCATTTATACCAATTTTGATATAATTTTTTAATTCTAATTTTTCTTTTTCATATAAAAGTTTATTGTTTTCTTCTATTATATTTTTTAAATTAATAATCTTATCTTTTGTTGACTTTTTTATACTTTCTGTATTCAATGCCATAAGTTGTTGAAGATTTTCTTCAAAAATTATTTTTTCTTCTTTTATAAAAATTAAAGTTAATATAACAGATGTAATTATTATTCCAAGTATCGGTACTAACACTACCCAGTGTTTTAGGTTTTTTTCTTTTTCTATAATCATACTTATTATTTATTGTCTTTTCAAAAATTTAGTCAAAGATTATAGTGACATTTTTATTAAATTTCTTATTTGAAAAATATAATCTTAAAAGAATAACAAGTCTATTATGTTACTATTGCGCAATGACAAAACTTAATATAGAAAAAATCAAATAATTCATGCCTTTATCAAACCTAAATGAAGAACAATTATCAGCAGCTACGTGTAAACAAGGATATAACCTAATCATCGCTAGTGCGGGAACTGGTAAAACATCTACAATTGTTGGAAGAATCGGTAATCTTATTAATAATGGTGTGAAGCCAGAAGAAATTTTACTTCTAACTTTTACTAATAAAGCAGCAGCTGAAATGGTACAAAGGGTTGCTAAAATTTTTGGAAAAGAGACTGCTAAGCAAATTATGGCAGGTACTTTTCACTCTGTTTCTTATAAATTATTAAAACAGTTAGAAAAAAATATTACTTTAAAACAACCAAATGAACTAAAAACACTTTTTAAATCAATTTATGAAAAAAGAGTTTTTTATGAAAGAGATGATGCAACTAATCCATATGATGGTGGATACTTATATGATATGTATTCCCTTTATCTTAACTCAAATGAAGGTGAACCTTTTGGAGAATGGATAAAAGATAAAAATCCTGACCATGAGCTTTATGTGATGATTTATGAAGATGTTGTTTTAGAGTTTCATGATTTAAAAGCAAAGTATGGTTATGCAAACTTTGATGATTTATTAACAATTATGCTGGATACTTTAAAAGAAGAAGAATTTCCTTTTAAAGAAATACTTGTAGATGAATATCAAGATACAAACCCATTACAAGGAAGACTTCTTGATGGTTTTAAACCAAAGTCTTTATTTTGTGTTGGAGATTATGATCAAAGTATTTATGCTTTTAATGG
>Ga0193960_1000057_pt1 | contig 47159 bp, 52 predicted proteins | sample FB_3_MG_FD_140338 | JGI IMG/M metagenome (GOLD analysis project Ga0193960, IMG submission 140338) | Microbial mat bacterial communities from the Broadkill River, Lewes, Delaware, United States - FB_3_MG | ecosystem: Environmental > Aquatic > Freshwater > River > Microbial mats | place: USA... | reverse complement strand
TGGTGCGGATGAGAGGACTCGAACCTCCACACCGTGAGGCACCAGATCCTAAGTCTGGCGTGTCTACCAATTTCACCACATCCGCGGTTTCTTTTCAAAAAAAGAATAAAAATAATTTACCTACGTAAATTAGTGGTACTCCCAGCACGATTCGAACGTGCGACCTACGCCTTAGAAGGGCGTTGCTCTATCCAGCTGAGCTATGGAAGCATCAATAAATAAAAATGGGGTAAGTAACCGGAATCGAACCGGCGACCCTCTGAACCACAACCAGATGCTCTAACCAACTGAGCTATACCTACCACATGAATTTAAAATGGTCGGAGTGAAAGGACTCGAACCTTCGACCCCCTGGTCCCAAACCAGGTGCGCTACCAGGCTGCGCTACACTCCGACTGGTATCTCTTTGAGTTGTTTCTCTCAAAAAGTGGACGGAATTATATTATATATTTTTAACTTTGTCAAGGGCTTTTTTGCTTTTTATCATTTTTTTTTGAAATTTCTTCAAATCGCTATTTTTTACTTGTACTTATAGTAAAAAAGACTAAATTTCTTATAAATAAAAAGAGAAAAACTCTTTTTATTTATCTAGAATTGGATTAATCCATCAACTGGAGATGAAGCAGTTGCGTATGGTTTCTTAGGAATTCTACCTGCTAAATAAGATAATCTTCCTGCAATTGTTGCATTTTTAAATGCTTCTGCCATAAACATTGGATTTTGAGCTTGAGCAATTGCTGTATTAGCTAAAATACCTTCTGCTCCTAATTCCATTGCTTTTGCAGCATCAGATGCACAACCTAAACCTGCATCTACTATAACTGGAACTTTAACTGCATCTTTAATAAATGCAATATTATATGGATTTTGAATTCCAAGTCCAGAACCAATTGGTGCAGCTAAAGGCATAATTGCATCAGCACCAGCATTTTCTAATTGTTTTGCAATAATTGGATCATCACTAGTATATGCCATAATTGTGAAACCTTCTTTTTTAAGAACTTCACAAGCTTTAATAGTTTCAATAACATCTGGGTATAAAGTTTTTTGTGCATCACCAATAACTTCAAGTTTGATAATATCAATACCAGTAGCTTCTCTCATTAGTCTAAATGTTGTAATAGCCTCATCAGCTGTAAAACAACCAGCAGAGTTTGGAAGTAATTGAACATTTGTATCTTTAAAATAGTCTAATAAATTTTCTTCATTTGGATTTGTAATGTTAACTCTTCTAATTGCTACAGTAATAAGCTCACTTCCTGAAGCTAATGTTGCATCTCTTGTTGTTTGGAAAGAATCATACTTCCCTGAACCAACAATAAGTCTACTATTAAATTCGTAATTACCAACTTTTAAAATGTTGTCATTCATATTGTATTTTCTCCTATAAATTTTAAATATTTTTTACTCGAATTTGTTATATCAATTTCGATAATTTCAGGCACATCATAGCTATGTAATTCTTTTATTTTGCTTTTAACTTTTTCGAAATTTTCTTTTCTAGTTTTAATACTTAGAAGTGTTTCATTATCACAACAAAACTCTTCTTTCCAAGTATAATAAGACTCACATTCGCTAAGTTGTACACATGCTGCTAGTTTTTCATCTAGTAATATTTTAGCAATATTCTTTGCTTCAACTTTACTAGAACATGTTGTTTGGATTATAACTGCATTCATAGCTTTTTCACTTCTTCTACTAAATCTGATGGGATTAAAGAATAGTCATTCTTTTTATATTTTCTTGAAGCTAAAGTATGAGCTAAACTTGCACTTATAGCTGCATCTAAAGGCTTATAGTTTTGAGCTAAAAGAGAAGCTACTAATCCACTTAAAACATCTCCACTTCCGCCCTTACTTAAAACTGCACTTCCTAAAGTATTTACATACAAATTTTCACCCTTAGAGATAATTACATTAGCACCTTTTAATAATAAGGTTACTTTTGGATATTTCTTACAAAAAATTTCCACAAAATTAAATCTATTATCTTGTAATTCTTCTATTGTTAAATCTGCAATATCACATATTTTTAGAAGAGAACAAAACTCTTTTGGATGAGGAGTTAAAACAACTTCTTTATCTAATACATCTAAAATTAATTCTTCATGGAATAAATCTGCATCAATAATCATAGGAATATCTTTAGATAAAATCTTTTTAACTTCATCAATTTCATATTTACCAAGACCCATTCCTATTGCAATTGCTGAACAATTTTCACTTACAAAATGAGTTTGCATAATATGATAAGGTAAATCTAAATCTTCATGACATACAACACTTACAAGACCAGCCCCAAAACCAAATGCTGCTTTTGCAGCAATGATACCAGCACCTTTTTTACAACCAGCAACTACATTAAGATGTCCATAAGAGCCTTTGTGAGAATTCTTTTTATTTCTAAAAGGTAATACAATATCACTTTCTTCTAATAAATATTTGCTACTTTCACCTTCATATAACTCTCTTTGAAGACCAAGGTTTGCAACAATTATTTCACCTACATAATCTTTTGCAACATCAGTATATAAAAATGTTTTTAACGCACCCATTGTGATTGTAATATCAGCTTCGTAAGCAATTGATTCAACTTGACCTGCATTATTTAATCCACTAGGAATATCACAAGCAATTTTAATGCCTTCAAAAGAGTTCATTTCAGTAATTATATTTTTTGATTTTTCATTTAAAGGTTTGTTTAATCCAGAACCAAATAAGCAATCTACGATTATATCACTTGGACATAAACTATCTATGATATTAATACCAAGTGCTTCTATTCGCTTAAATTGTAGTTTTCCTATTTCAGTCATAGGATGGTGAACCATATATAAATTTATTTGATATTTTTTATACAAAAGTCTTGCAAGAGCAATACCATCAGCACCATTATTTCCAGCACCACATACTATAAGTATAGATTCTTTATCTTTGTAATTTTCTTCAATATATAAAGCCATACTATTTGAAGCATGCTCCATAAGTAAATCTTCACTTAGATAAAACTGTTCATAACATCTTTTATCTAAACTATTTACTTCATCAAAAAGCTTTTGCATATAATCTCCTAAATAACTATTTAAATTTCCACCCAGTTCCTTGCAGAATTGTTTTTACTTTTTCTTTTAGGTCACCTTGTAATTCAATCCATTCTTCTTTAATTGAACCGCCACAGGCAAGTTTTTTCTTTAGTAATTTTAGTACTTCTTTTTTTTCTTTTTCTTCAAGATAAAATCTACCTACTAAAGTTACAGGTTTACCTTTTCTTTTTTCATAAGTAAATACTAGTTGATGTTGATTTTTTGGAAGGATCTCATTTGATTTTGATTTATTTTTTTTATCATTTTTAGATGTATCATGAATCTCTTCATCTAAGTTTGCTCCCATTTCAAATATCATTTAAAATTCCTTGATTCTAGTTTGAATATCTATCTCTTCAATCGAAATAAAATCTTTTAATTTATATTGTTCAACTGCAACACGACCAATCATAGCTGCATTATCAGAACAGTATTTTAATTCACTTAAATACAAGTTTGTATTATTCTTAGCACATAATTCTTCAATTTGTCCTCTTAAATAAATATTAGCACTAGCTCCACCTACAATTGCAAAGTTTTTAGGAACTTTTTGCTTAAATAGTTTTTTTGTCTTTTGCATTATATGAGCAACTGCTACTTTCTGAAAAGATGCACATATATCATATTTATCTTGCTCGCTTATTCCATCTTCTTGATTCTCTAATTTTTCTATTTTCATTCTTACAGCATTTTTTAAACCTGAATATGAAAATTCTATATTAGGACTTTGTCTTAATGGAACTGGTAAATCAAATCTTGAGTCATCACCTTTTAGTCCATACTCTTGAACCATTGGACCACCTGGATATCCAAGTCCTAACATTTTTGATACTTTATCAAAACTCTCACCAAAACTATCATCAATAGTTGAAGCAATAAGATTCATATCATTTAAAGAATTAGCTTCTATAATTTGAGTGTGGCCACCAGATACTAAAAGAATTGTCATTGGTAATACTTCTTCTTTTTCAATAAAAAGTGAATACATATGACCTTTTAAATGATTTACAGCAATCAAAGGAAGATTTAGACTTAAAGATAAAGCCTTTGCCATAGTTACCCCTTCCATTAAAGTAACTGAAAGTCCAGGTGCATTTGTAACTGCAATTGCTTTTAAGTCTTTAAAATAAGGTTCACACTCTTCAAGTATTTTAGGAAGTGCTTCAATATGAAGTCTTGCTGCTAGTTCAGGAACTACTCCACCATAAACACTATGTTGTAATTCTTGAGATATTTTCTTATGGTAAACTAATTCATTATTATCAATTCTAGTAATTGCAATTGAACTATCATCACAAGAAGATTCAATACTTAATATCATACGTAACTTTCCTCATCACTTTTTGTTAACCACTCTAAGGCAAAGTCATGGCTACCAAATCCAGAATCAGCATTAATATGTCCAGCATCTTTCATAATATTTATTTCAACATTTAGAGCTTCTTTTAACTCCATTGCTTCATCTTCTCTCATATATGGATCATTCGTAGAGGCAAGCATAATAATCTCTTTTGCTTTTAAATCTTTTGCAATAGGATAAGGATAAAAAGTTTTTGCAGCCTCAACTACTCTACTTCTACTAACAGGTGCCACTAACATTAACTTTTCTAAAGAAATATCTAACTCATCACAAGTTTGGAACCATAGAACATTCGCTAAAGAGTGACAGATTACATAATCAGGATTAAAATGTTCAATCTCTTTTTTTAATGTTTCTTTCCATGTTTGCAAATCTGGATTTTCTCTATTTGGCATTGCAGGAAAAGATACAACATAATGTTGTTTAATCATATCAGCAGCTAATTGTGCTTGCCAGTGAGGATAATCACTTCCACCAAGTCCATGTAAAATCAAAACTCTTTTATTCAATTTTTAACCTTTATTTTATATCTCTTACACATCTAACATATTTCTTTTTATGACGACTATCAAAATATGGTGTACCACTTACAAAATGCATATAATCTGCATAAAACCAAAGTGTTCTCCAGTGGGATTTTCTAGCCCAGTAACCATCTGGAACATTATATTTAAATGCATAATTTATGTAATTCTTATAATTCTTTTTATTTACAATATACTCAAACTCTTCAAGTTCTGGAATTCTCCAGTTTGTATATCCTGCATGTGTTAACTCTTCACAGTATGAAGTAGCATCTTCATGTGTCTTCATAATTTTAATTACAGACATATTATCAACCCACATTAGTTGATTCGTAGTATCCACTACAGTATGTACGCTATTTTTTCTATATATCTGCGCATCTAATAATGATAAAAAAACAAGTAATAGTATTAAATATCTCATTGTTTATCCTTATTTATTAGTTATTTCAAACTTACCTTTTTCAAGATTGTTTTTTACATTTTCATTTAGTAAATCAATCTTTAGTTTATAGCCCTCTTTGAAGACTAAGCCTACAAGTTCTTTATGTACTACTTCATCTTTAACTTTTGAAGTATCATTTTTTTTCCATTCTTCAAACTTAGTTTCATATAATTGTACTATATCTTTTTCAAATTTACTTCTTGTGTAGATTAGAAAAATAACTAAGGTAAGTAATATCCCAAAGGGAATAATCATATCAAGACCCACAGTATGTTCTCACTTCTTTATCTATTTGGAAAATATCTTCTAAGTTTTTAGGTTTAACATTATTAAATTTATTTATTGCATCAAGTGTGATTTTTGAGACATCTAAAAATCCAATCTCTGAATTTAAAAACTTAGATACAGCAACTTCATTTGCAGCATTTAAAACAACACCTAAATCTCTATTATTTAAAATTTCATCTTTTATTTCCCAGATTGGGTATCTTGAAGTCTCAATCTTTTTAAACTCTAAATTTCCAACTTCTAATAAATCAACAGGTTTTAAAATAGGTTCATCGCACTTTCCTAAAATTGCATAAGCAATTGGAAGTTGCATAGAAGCATTTGCAATATGCGCTGTTGTACTTCCATCTGTGAAATTTACTAAAGCATGAATTAATGATTTTGTTTCAATTATTGCATCAAGTTTATTTATATCAAATAACCAAGCAGCCTCTAATAATTCAAACATTTTATTTGTCATAGTAGCACTATCAATTGTGATTTTACTACCCATTGACCAATTAGGATGATTTAAAGCTTCTTTAATTGATACATTTGCTAATTTATCAAGTGGATAATCCCTAAAAGAACCTCCACTTGCCGTAACTAACATAGAATCAATTTTTTTATTTTGTAGTAAATACCAAAGACCAAAATGCTCACTATCAATTGGGCTGAGTTTTGTCTGGTCAATAAATTTTCCAGCAACTACTAAGGATTCTTTATTTGCTAGTGCAATTTTCTTGCCACATTCTATAGCTTTTAATGTAGGTTTTAAACCTAAAAAACCAACAAGTGCATTTACTACAGTTTGAGAATCACTCTCTTCAATAGCCTGCAAAATTGCTTCATTACCAAAACTTACATTTTTATGATTTACTTTTGATAAATCTTCTTCTAAAGCAATAACAACTTTTTTAGGATTGAATTTTTCAATTTGCTTATTTAATACTTCAATATTTCTTCCAGCAACTAAAACTTCAACATTTAAATCAAATTTTCTTGCAATATTTAAAGTATTAACACCAATTGAACCTGTACTTCCTAGTACTATCACATTACCATCCTAAGAAGAATAAGCATTGCAATTGCACCAAAAAGGTAACCATCTGTTCTATCTAAAACACCACCATGTCCTGGAAGAATATTTCCACTATCTTTAACTCCAGCTTCTCTTTTTAAGTAAGATTCAAACAAATCTCCAAATACTGAAGCAAAAGCAACAATAATTGAAATAGTTACAGCAGTAAATCCTGAAAGTTGATCATCAGCAAAATAGGTACCTAATAAAGCTGCTATTAGAACACCCCCAAGAACACCTTCTATAGTTTTATTAGGACTTGTCTCACAAAATTTAGTTTTCCCAATACTTTTTCCAACAAAATACGCACCAGTATCAGCACCTGCAACAATAAATAACAACCACCAAATAACTTGTATTCCGTATTCTGTATAAAGAGATAATAAAAATAAGAATGATGCTAAAGGATATAACATAGGTAAAATTATTCGAGGGTTAGTCTTTTTACTATATGCAATAAGTGATGCCATGATAATCAAAGCAATAAATGTAAGTTCCATAGGATTTGGATAGAAGTACGCAACAATCCAAATAATACCAGTATATTGGTAAATAGAGTAATTGTCTTCTATTTTAAATAGCTTCTTAGCTTCAGAAACTCCTGCAATTAGAAAGAATCCAAAAAACAACCATATAAAAAATAGAGTATCAATATATGATACTAATATAAATACCAGAAATAAAACTAAAGCAGTTTTAATTCTAGTAGAACTCTCTTTAACAATGTTTAACATAACAAACCTTTATTTTTTAGATATTTTATCATTATTTCACTTTGTTAAATGTAAGTGAAAAATAAATAAGTAAAATCTAAAATAGGTAACTAAATCCAAACCCATAAAATAAAGAGTTTTTTGTCTCAACTAAAGAAGCATCATCAAAAGTACTTCCTTCTAAATAATAATGTTTAATAAATCCACCATACCAAAAGTTTTCATCTTTTTTTGTCAAAGCAATACTTGTATGAAATCCAGAATAGCCAGATGATGAACTATACACACTTCTATTTGAAGTTGCATATTTTGATTTTACTTCATAGTAATAATCATTAATTCTTTTATCATTAAAACCTATTCCTGAAGTGAAAATAAAATTATAATCATTAAAAATTTTATTTTTATATTGTAAATCAAAAGAAGATAATAAACCTTGATATTCTAAAAAGTCATCTCCTCCTAAAGCAAATGCAACTCTAAGAGGTAATAATAAACTCAAGCTACTATTATTTTCTTCTTTTAAATTATATGTAAGCATAGGACCAAATTCTACAATAGTATCTAAATCAGGCATCCCTTCTCTTGCAGTTCCTTTACTTTCAGAAGGTAACATACCTCTTAAGCTTATTTCAATCTTTAATTTATCTTTATCATAAAATTCATTATAAATTTTATCTCTATTAATATTGAAGTATTTACCTTTGTAATCGATATATGGAAAAGGTAAAATTCTATTATTTTGTTTATCCGAACCAATATAAGCAGGAGTTGAAACAAATCCTACACCTAAACCATATGTTAAATTCTCTTTAGCATACACACTTACAATTAAAACACTTACAATCAATATTCTTTTTAACATTTTTTACACCTAATAATAGTTTGACAAAGACCAACTTCATGTGAATCTTCAATTATTTCTAATCCAGCTTTTTCTATAAATTTTATAAAATCTGTATATTTAAACATTTTGCTATATCCATTTGCCATAGCTGTAAAGTATGGCGAAGTATTAATTACACAATATGCTGCTGTTTCATTACTTTGTTTATCCCAAAAAGGTTCCATAATACATATTTCACTATTTTCATTCATAGAAACTCTAATCTTCTTTAAAATATTTATTATTTGTTCTTCTTTAAAACAATCTAAAAATTGGCTCATCCAATAAATATCAAAACCTTTTGGAATCACAGTATCTTCTAATAATATATTAGCCTCGTAAGTAGCAATATTTTGAATATTTTTTTTATAAATAGTTTGTTTTGCAAGTTTAATTTGCTGAGGAAGATCCATAATTGTAATTTCAATATTAGGATTAGATGAAGCAAAAAGAGTGGCAAACTTTCCAGTGTTTCCACCAATATCTAAAATACTTTTAGGCTTTAGTTCTTCAAGTTTTTTAATTGCAGCAGAAAAAGCTGAATCAGAATATAAATGATCAAAAGTAAACCAACTGTCTTTTGCATCTTTAGGAAGAGTTGATAAAGCGGGATAAATTGTATCCCATTGTCCAAATACTTTTAAACCTTCTGCTTTTTCGTTCTTGATTGCATCATCTAAATAAAACAGACCTTGATAATTCACATGATGATTATAATTCATATTTGCATTTGTCATTTTATCACTATTAATAAAAAAACCAATTTTAGAAAGAGTTACCTTTTCATCTTTTATAAAAACAACTCCAGCACTTAATGCAGTTTCACATAAAACCTGAATTCCATACTTTGTTAAAGAACATTTAACTGCTAATTCTTCATATGTTAAACCATCTTTGCTTTTAGATAAAATATCTAAAATACTTAAATCTCTCATTGTTCTTACAACTTGGAAAACTATAGGTGAAAAGGCTATTTTTTGGGCTTCATACTGTGCTTCAATCCCAGTTAAATCCTCATAGTTATTAAAAAACTCTTTTTCCACTATTTTCCTTATTTTTTATCTAAAGCAATTGTGATTTTACCACTTACATAAGTAATATCATTGTTTTTTAATTGAAAACTATATTCACTCATACTTCCAAAATCAAATGTTCTTTCAATTTCTACAATTACTTCTGTAAAATTCATATCTTCTATTAAAAGAATATCTTTTAAAGAAACTAAAAATCCTATTTTAGGATCAGAAGATTCTTGTGCAAATCCTGCACTACTTTGTGCAGCAGCTTCACAAGCCATTGCTAAAGTAGGAGAAAAAGGAAATTTACAACTTACAATAATTTTATTATCACAAGAGCTTAATACCTCATTTGCAAATCTAATTGGTTCTTGATGTGGCAAATTCATATTTGAATCTCAATTACATTTTGTTTATTTTCATCATAGTTTTTTGCAATTTCTATCATTTGAGAAATTGATTCTGGATACTTTGAGTTATTTTCATTTAAAATATTTATATTTGCTTTCTCTTCTGTAACTCTTACTTTTAAAGCAACAACATTTTCTAAAGTATCAATACATTTATTTATTTGTTCAATATTTTCAATATTCATTGTTTCACTAGCTAGTAATAAAATTTCATCACCATCTAAAGCTTTTATTGCACCAACTTTTAAGATTTTTTCAGCAGTTTTATCTCCACTAGAAATAGTCAGTATCTCATTTTTATTGTTTTTTAGAATTGATAGATAAGATACAGCAGTATTATACACTGAGTTTTGAAAATCAGTAGGAGAAATCATTTGATCATTTAAAATTGCACTAAGAATATTGGCACTTGCTTTTAATTCACCAAATGCACTTCCATAAACAATTCTTCCATTTTCAAAACCTACTTTATCTACAGCTTCTACTACTAGTTTTGCAGCTCTTGTTAATCTTCTTCTAAAAACCATTTTAGGAACTAACTCTTTTGTTCGTAAATCACCAATTTCTTCATCTGCCACTAAATGAGTAGCACTAAGTATTTCTAAATTAATTTTCATTACATTTCCCAAAAACTAAACTTGTGTTATTACCACCAAAAGCAAAAGAGTTACTAACCACATAATTTAGATCACATGGTAAAGCTTCATTTGTAAAAGATATATCATCTCTATTTGGAGTTTCCAAATTTTTACATGGAACAACTATTTGTTTTTGCAAACACATAACAGATATTATTGCTTCAATAGCACCTGCTGCACCTAATGTATGCCCTGTAAATGACTTAGTTGAGCCTAAATATGGTTTATTAGTAAATAAAGAAGCAACAGCATTTGCTTCGCTGTTATCATTTGCAATTGTTCCCGTACCATGAGCATTAATATAATCAACTTGTTCAAAAGTAATACTTGCATCACTCAAAGCATTTTCTATAGCATTTCTTGCACCTAATCCATCAGGATGAGGCTGAGTCATATGATGAGAATCAGAACTATAACCAACTCCACATAACTCTACACTATTTTCTGTTTTTTCATCTTGTAAAAGTAATATAGCAATAGCTTCAGATACATTCATACCCTCTCTATTTTTATCAAAAGGAGTGCAAGGTTTTGAAGATAATACACTTAATGCGGCAAAGCCACATACTGTAGTTGAACATAAAGAATCGGCCCCTACTACTAAAACATTTTTATAAATACCCTTTAATAGAACTTCCTTGGCATAACCTAAGGCATTTGCACTTGAAGTACAAGCAGTTGAGAAAGAAACATCATCATAAAAAGTAAACTCTTTTTTTAGATTATAAGCAATTGAATCAATTGTATGTTCTTTATAGTCAATATTTTCATAAGATTTATCTTTGAAATATACACTTTCTGTTACACCCATACCACCAACAGAAGACCCTACAATAAGTAAAGTATCAGAATAATCATCCAATGATGATTCATCTAATACTTTTTTACAACCTTCCTTTAATAACTCTTTAAATGATTTATCATTTTTAATTTTTCCAATTGCGACTTCTCTATCTTTAACATATGTATTATCAATTGAGATACAATCTTTTTTTTCACAGATTGATTCGAAAAGTTCTTCTGCCGAATTCCCAGCAGAAGATATTGCATGAAAGTTATTAATATAAGCTTTTTTATTTATTTTCATTAATGTATGTCAATAGACTATTAACAGAAGCAAAGATTGTATTATATTCTTCAGGGTTTTGAATTTTTACACCATATTCTTTTTCAATAATTAAAACTAACTCTATTGAATCTACAGAATCTAATCCTAATCCATCATCACCAAATAATGCATCATCATCACCTATTTCATCCGTTTCCATATCTTCTAAGTTTAATCCTTGAATTAATACTTCTTTAAATTCTTTACTTGTTATTGCCATTATTTTACATTTCCTTCTTTTTATTGGAAAAATTATATTATTATAGTGCTTATAAATAATTTATATTATCTTTTATATTTAATAATTATTAAGTTAATATAATATTTAGTGATAAAAAAGTAAAATTACGATAATTTTACGAGAAAGAAATAGATGAACTTTACAGACGATTTGTATACTATAGTTAATAAAAATGAAAAAAGTATAGAAATTCTTTTATCAAATGAGAAACATCCCATTTTTTGCGCACATTTCCCTGATATGCCAATACTACCTGGTTTTTTACAAATTGATATTGCACAAGAATTATTTAACATAAAAATTAAAAAAATTAAAAAAACTAAGTTCTTAAGTATTATAAAACCTAATAATCAAATTTTATTTAGTCAAATAAAAAATAAGATTATTATAAAAGATCTTGAAAATAAGAAAATAAGTGAGATAAGTTATGAATAAATTTATTGTAATAATACCTACTTATAATAATTTCAATACCATTCAAGATGTTGTAAATGATGTACTTTCACATGGTTACTGTGTAATTGTAGTTGATGATGGTTCAAATAAACCATTAAGTGATTTACTAATTAAAAATGAAAAGTTAGTTATTAAAAGACACAATGAAAATAGAGGAAAAGGTCAAGCAATAATAACAGGTACTAAAAAAGCTAAAGAGCTTGGATATACACATGTTGTTAGTTTAGATGGAGATGGTCAACATCTTGCAAGTCAAGCAAAAGTTTTAATTGATAATTGTGAAGATGAAGAGATAATAATTGGAGCAAGAAACTTCGATATTTCAAATGTTCCCAATGGTTCAAAATTTGGTAGATGGTTTAGTAATTTCTGGGCTTCATGGGATACAGGGCATGAGATTACAGACTCTTTATCTGGATTTAGAATTTACCCTATTAGTATTTTAGATTTAAGTATTAAAACATCTAGATTTGATTGGGAAATGGAAGTTATTGTAAGACATGCTGATGCAGGTAAAGCAATAAAAGAAGTAGTAATTGAGTGTTATTACCCTACTTCTGAAGATAGAGTTAGTCACTTCCGTAAGTTTTGGGACACAGCTGCTATTGTATGGGTGCATGTACAAATATTACCATTTAAATGGGTTAAATATTTTCTAAAAAAGTTAGGTCTAAAAAAGTAATTTATGAAAACAAAACAAAGAGGAAGTGCTTGGAGCATTAAATTAGTTTTTAATCTATATAAAATATTTGGTTATAATTTTATTTATTATCTTATGTATCCTGTTAGTTTTTTTTATTTTATTTTTGCTTCAAATGTAAGAAAATCTTTAAAGGCTTATTATTTACAGCTAGGTTTACCCTTTAATAATTATACATATTTTACTCATTTAAGATTATTTGCAAACTGTATGGTAGATAGATTTATTTCAAAGTTTTCACCGGAATCATATACTTTTGAATATGACAACAAAGAAGAGTTTGCAAAAACTTTAGATGAAGGAACTGTTTTACTATCTTCTCATCATGGAGGATGGGCAACTGCTGCGAATGTACCACTTACTTTGAATACTGTAAATATAGTTATGCAAGAAGTATTATTAGATGGTATAAAAAGTATTGAAAATTCAATAGAAAAACAAAACCATCAAGTAAATGTAATTGATTTAAATGAAGGTGGAATTTCTTCATCAATTAAAATTGCACATGCCTTAATGGATAACCAAGTAGTTGCAATGATGGCAGATAGAGCAAATGACAAAAAATATCATAAAAAGTTAGATTTTTTTAATAAAGAGGCTGGTTTTAATAAAAACCCTTTTCAAATTGCATACAAATTAAAAAAGAGTATTCTTGTTTTTTTTGTTGCATATACAAGTAAACAAACATATAAAATAAAACATTTAAAAATTGAATTAGACTATTCTGTAAAAGAAGATCTTGCAGTGGAGATTGCAATGAAAAAATATATAAATATATTAGAGGATACCTTAAAAGAATATCCAGATCAATGGTTCAATTTTTATAATTTTTGGGGAGAATAAATGGAATTAAGTATAGATAAAAGGCACATATCTTTAGAAGAGATTAGTAATGCACAAAGTATTAAAATATCTGAAGATAAAAAGTTTATAGAATATATTAATCATACACATGATTTTATGATGAATACTATTAAGCAAGGTAAACCAATTTATGGGATTACTACAGGATATGGAGATGCAGGTAGAAATTATGTAAACTATGATGATGCAGCAAAATTACAAACAAATCTTTTTAGATTCCATGGTTGTGGTATTGGTAAAAACCTAAGTTATGAAGTATGTAAATATGCAGTAATGTGTAGAACTATCTCTTTAAGTAAAGCACGATCAGGTGTTTCAATGAATCTTCTTCATAGATTAGAGATGTTAATTCAAAAAGATATTATTCCAGTTATTCCATCTCAAGGTTCAGTAGGTGCAAGTGGAGACTTAACGCCATTATCTTATATCGCTGCTGTTGTTGCAGGAGAGAGAGAAGTTTATTACAAGGGTGAAATTAAAGACGTAATGGAAGTTTATAATGAACTAAATATTACTCCTTATGAGTTTGAACCTAAAGAAGCCTTAGCAATTATGAATGGTACTACAATTATGAGTGCTATTGCTCTTAAAGCTATTGAAGAATTCGAAGTAATTTTAGACTCAATGGAATCTTATGTTGCTGGTATGTTTGAAGTATTATTAGGAGATGACACTCCTGTTGCTGATTTTGTACATGATTCAAAACCATTTAGCGGACAAATCGCAAGTGCAAAAAATATTCAAACAAAAATTCAAGGTTCAAAATTAACTCATGGTAGGGATGATAGATATGACAAATTCTTTGCTGATAATCACTTAAATATTCAAGATACATACTCAATGAGATGTGCACCACAAGTTCTTGGAGTAATTAGAGATAATTTAGAAATCTCTAAAAATTGGGTTGAAACAGAAATTAACTCTGTAAATGACAACCCATTAATTGATGGTGAAAATCAAAAGATTTATACATCTGGTAACTTCTATGGTGGATATGTAGCTCACGCTATGGATACACTTAAAATTTGTGCTGCTAACTTAGCTGACTTATTAGATAAAGAGTTTGCATTATTAGTTGACCATAAATTCAATAGAGGATTAGGTGAGAACTTAAAGTTATCAAAAGAGCCATTTTTCCATGGATTTAAAGCTATGCAGATTTCATTAAGCTCATTAAGTGCTGATGTAATCAAAAATACAACTGCTGCATCTATTCACTCAAGACCAACTGAATCTTTAAATCAAGATAAAGTATCTATGGGAACAACTGCTGCTAATGATTTTGCAAAAATGATGCCTGATTTACATAATATGTTATCAATTGCATTTATTGGAATGGCACAAGCTGTTGATATAAGAGGAGAAGCAGAAGTTTCACCACATTTAAAAAACATTCATGATGAAATTAGAGCAATTGTAAAACCTCTATATGAAGATAGAAGAATGGATATTGATATTAAAAATTTAAAAACATTATTAACTGATGGAAAATTTATATAAATCAAAAGGATGTAGCATGAAAAAAATAATTAATTATCTAATTTTAGCTGTTGCTTTATTAAGTTTAAGTGGCTGTTCTGGTGCAATCAAGAATATGCAAATAGCAACAGTTGACAATACTCTTACAAAACCTATTGAAGGTAAATCAAAAGTAATATTTATGAGACCAAGTACTTTGGCCTTTGGTATTCAATCTAGTTTATTTAAAATTAAAGATAAAAAACCATCAATTATTGCAATTATTGCGGCTAAAAAGAAAGTAAGTTATGATGTTGAACCAGGGAAACATATATTTATGATTATGGGGGAAAGTGCAGACTTTATGTATGCAAACTTATTACCAAATAAAACTTATTATGCGCTTGTAACCCCAAGAATGGGAATTTGGAAAGCAAGATTCTCTTTAAAACCATTAACAAATATGGAACTAAACTCAGAAGAGTTTAAACAATGGATTCAAGATTGTCAAACAGTTGAATCAAATACTGATACAAAAATTTGGGCAAATGAAAATATAGAAGACATTCAAGAAAACTATATAGAATATTATAAAGATTGGATGGGAAAAGATGCATCTAAAAGACCTCTTTTAGTAGACTATATTAACAACTAAATTTATATAAAGAATTAACATGGACAGAAAAAAAGTATTAGTAACAGGTGCAACGGGAAGTATTGGGGAAGCTATAGTAAAAGAGTATGCAAAAAATGATTATTTTGTATATGTTCACTATAACTCAAATCAAGAAAAAGCACAAAATATTTTAGATCAAATAGAATATGGAGAACTAATTACTTTTGATATGCAAAATAAAGAAGATATCAAAGAGAAATTAGCAGATCTTCAAATTGATGTACTTATTAATAATGCGGGAATTATCAAAGATAATCTGTTTTTCTTTATGAATGATGAGGAGTGGGAAGATGTTATAAATACGAATCTTTCTGGACCTTATCAAATTATTAAAACTGTTGTAAAAAATATGATGATGCAAAAAAGTGGAAGCATAGTAAATGTAGCTTCAATATCTGGTCTTGTGGGTAATTCAGGGCAAGCTAATTATTCTGCTTCTAAGGGTGGAATAATTGCTCTTACAAAAACATTATCTATTGAACTTGGTCGTTATAATATTAGAGTAAACGCACTAGCTCCTGGAATTATTGAGTCAGAAATGATTGAAAATATTCCAAATGTAAAACAGATGAAAAAAGCAATTCCCTTAGGAAGATTTGGTAAAACAGAAGAAGTTGCTAAATGTGCTTACTTTATGGGTCATGAAGCTACATATGTTAGTGGTGAAGTACTAAACATTAGTGGTGCAATGGTTCGATAAGTTATGAATATCATAATATCTTTAATTTATGCACCTTTAGTGTTTTTATCTTTAAGATATTTTGATATTCAAGATGTAAGTATCTTTCTTTTTTTAAGCTCATTTATATGGTTTGCTTTTACAATTAAGAAATCATATAAAGAGTCTTTATACCCTACTTTATATATTCTTTTATCAATATGTACTTATTTTTTTGAAGACTTTTTAGTATTAAAAGCTATGCCTTTAATTATCTCATCAATATTTACAATTATAATTTTTATTTCATATTTAAATAAAAAATCTGTAATTTTATATTTTGCAAAGAAGTTTTCAAAAAAAGAAATCTCTAAAAAAGAAGAAGAGTATATTCACAAATCTACACTTTTTTGGATTATAATATCTTGTGTAAATATTTATATCCACTCTCTTATATTTCAAAGTGAAGATATAAGCTCTTGGATATTTTATAGTTCTTTTGGTTGGTATTTTTTATTTATATCTGCTGGAATTGTTCAATATTTACATAGAAAATTTGTATTTTTAAAGGCTTTACATGATTAAGTTTATTCTGTTACTATCGATTTTTATGTTTAATATTAATGCTTCTACTATTAATTTTCAAGAGGAAAAATACATAGAAGTTATTGATAATACTGTTTTTAAAAAAGGAACTTTAGATTTCAAAGAGAATCAAATAACTTTAAAATATAAAAATTCAAATAGAGTTTTAATATACAAAGAAGATAATCTCACTATTAAAACAGAGGAAGATACTCAAACTATTGATTTGAATAAACAAATTGCATTAAAAATTATTTTTTTATTAATTGAAGCTATTCATACAAATGATTTACAAACATTACAAGAGCATTTTAAAATAAATAAAACCAATAAAATAACTACCTTAAACCCACTTGGTTCATTAACAAATTATATTGAAGAGGTTGAGTACAAAAAAGATAAAAAGCTTGATTTTCTGACTATTAAGATGACAAATGGAAATATTACTACAATTAGAGAGTTAAATGATTAAATATTTTAATTATATTTTATTTACTATATTAATTACTCTTTTTTTTGTATTTAATATAAATAATAAAATATCTACAAATATTAATGCCCTATTGCCACAATCTGAAAACAAAGAACTTTTACAAGAGTTCCTAAGTTTTGAATCAAATAAAAAAGTATTAATAGCAGTAAAAGGCTTAGATAAAAAATCTCTAGAAGAGTTAAAAGAATTTGAAAGAAATATTCAAAAAATTAGTGGTATAAAAAAAGAGAATAATATTCAACCAAAAAGTTTTATACAATACAAAGATAAATACTACTTTTATTTAAATGAGATTAATAAAAATAAAACAGCTAGTTTAGATGTAAAAGAGGAATTAAATAGTTTATATAACTCTATTGTCAACTCATTTATTACAATAAACATAAATAAAATAGATCCCTTTGAACTTGTCAAACAAAAAGAAGTTCAAATAAATATTAAAAATGGAAAATTAGTATTAGAAGATTATGGTTATATATCAATCTACTCTTTGAATAAAGATATAAACTCTTTAAATACTTATGAGAAAATATATGATGAAATTAAAAACATTGAAACAAAGAATATTACAACTTTTTCATCAATTTATTATTTTGTAGAAAACTCGAGATATATAAAAAATGATGTTAATAAAATAGTTTTATTAGCTGGAACTTTACTTATTTTCTTGTACTTTTTTATATTAAGAAATGTTAGTTTATTGAGTAATACCCTTTTAACTCTTGCTTCCTCATCACTTTTTGCGACACTTATACTTACTTTTATTTATGAAGAAATTTCACTTTTTGTTTTAGTATTTGGTTTATCTATTAGTACAATTGCAATTGATTATATGTTTCATCACTATTTTCACAAAAACTATGAAAAAGAATCTGCATTTAATAAAGAGGTATTTTTAGGTTTCTTCACTACCTTTTCTGCTTTTTTTATTTTGAGTTTTTGTAACTTTTTACTAATTGAACAAATCACTAGATTTGCGATGGTTTCACTTTTAATTTCTTATGTAATTTTTGCATTTGTTTATCCCAAAATCTCTTTTAAACAAAAAGATTTCAAGTTGTTCAATCAAAATAAAATCTCAATCAAAAAGTTTTATTTTTTTGCTATATCAATTTTAGTTCTGTTTTTTTCACTACAAAATATAAACCTTGATTTTGATATTAAATCACTTGATTATAATAATAAAAGTTTAAAAGAAAAAGAAGAGTTCTTTAAAAATAAGTTTGATAAAAATAGACAAAAAACTGTTCTGATTAAAGCATCTAATATAAATGAACTTATTTTATTTAATGAAAAAATTAAAGGACTTGATCCATTAGCAACTTCATCTTTAGATAAATTACTAAGTAAAGAGAAGTTTGAAAGAACATATAAAAACTTAGAGAAAAGTTCATTAAAAGAGATAAAAAGATCATTAGATAAAGAGCTTCTAAATACTTCTTTTAAAAAAGATTCTTTTATAAATGCCTATGATTATGAAGTAAATAAACCTTCTTATTCTTATGAACAATTAAGAGAGTTTGGAATAATAATAAAACAATATAAAAATGAATATATCTCTTATATAAATGTCTCAAATAATAAGTACGAAAGAATTCTAGATGAAGATTTCATTTACTCACTAAGTTTAAAAACACTTTTTGAGAAAAATCTACAAAAAGAACTAGAAAAAATAATTATTTTAGGTCTTTCAAGCCTTATTTTTATTACACTTATAATAATATTCATAACAAAAAGTAAAATGATTCAAGCGCTTAACTTTTTATTATTTCCAAGTGCCTTGATATTTTTATATTTATCTTTTATTCCTGTTAATATTTTACATATTTTTATGTTTTTTATTATTCTTTCAATTAGTATAGATTATGCAATTTATTCTAGTAAAGATAATTCAAAGCAAACAAATAAAGCAATAATATTCTCAGCAATCAGTTCCTTTGCAGGATTTGGAGTTTTAATATTTTCGGATATTAATTCACTATTTTCAATTGGAAGTGTTGCCACATTAGGAATATTTGCAATTTTAATTTTAATTTTCTTCCAAAAGGTAGCTAATGCATCTAAAAGTTTATAACGATAATGCGTCTATAAATTCATATAAAATAGATAAAAATGAATTTATAAATAATGAATATGAAAACAAAGTTTCATATATTTCTAGTACATCAAAAGAGATAAATGCTTTAAATATATTCAAATCATATTTTTCTAATGCAAAATCAATTCTATTTGATGATACAAATAAACTTTTAGTTAAAAAATTAGAGAGTTTAAATATTCCTAGTTTTGAAGATAAAAATAATACATCTACTATTTTTAATAAAAAAGATTTCTCTTTTGTTTATTTTACAAGTGGAAGTACGGGAGAAAGTACAGCGGCATTAAAAACAAAACAAAATATAGAAAGTGAAATAAAAGCACTAAGCTCTTTACTTAAAAAATATAATATAAAAAGAGTTATTGTAACTGTTCCGTTTATTCATATTTATGGTTCATTAACTGGGCTTTTTTATCCATACTTTAATGATATTGATATCATATTAAAAGAACACTTCTTGCCAAATGATTTACTTGAAATTTGTGATGATCACTCTTTAGTAGTTACTACTCCACTTTATATAAAAGCTCTAAATAAAATCACTGCAAGTAAAGACCTATCTAAATCACTATTTTTAAGCTCCACAGCACCTTTAGATCCAAAAGAGGCAAAAGAGTTCAATGAAAAGTTTTCTTGCCCTGTAATGCAATTATTTGGCTCTACTGAAACTGGCGGCATTGCTTATAAATTTAATGATGATGTTTTATGGACACCATTGGAAAATGTAGTTATTGAAACTAATATAAATAATGAGCTAAAAGTAAAGTCTCCTTTTGTTTCAAAAGTATTATTTGAAAAAGATTTTATAAATACAAAAGGTGAAATACAAACTTTTGATTTTATTGAAAGAGAAAATGAAAAGTTTAAATTAATAGGGAGAAGCTCACAAATACTAAAAATTGCAGGAAAAAGATACTCTACTATTCAAATAGAAAATATCTTAGAAGAGCAAGAACATATAGATAAAGCCTTAGTTTTTGTAAAAACAGATAAAGATTCATTAAGAGGTGAAATCCTTGATGTTACATTAGAAACAAAAAAAGAGTTTAGAGCAAAAGAAATAAAACAAATTTTACAAAACAATCTATCTAACTTGAAGTTTTCTATGGATTTAAGATGTATTGATAAAATTCCAACATCGAGTGTAGGTAAAAAACTTAGGGTAAATATTTAATGGCAATTAAAATAAAATCTCTAAATAAAAACTATGATAAATATACTGTATTAGAAAACCTAAACTTACATATAAAAGAAGGGGAAATATTTGGGCTATTAGGACCAAATGGTGCAGGAAAAACAACTTTAGTTTCTATTTTAAATTATCTAGAAAAAAAAGATTCTGGAAGTATAGAAGTTTTTGGAAAAACTTATGAAAAAAATAAAAAGTACATTCAAAGTATTAGTAGTTACGTACCTCAATCTTATGCTTTTTATCCAGATTTAACTGCTTATGAGAATTTAGAATTTTTTGCTGCTTTATATAAAATTAAAACAAATAAAATGCAAGAAGTAATAAACTCTTGTATAAAAATGACTGCTTTAGAAAAATATAGAAATAAACAAGCAAAAACTTTTTCAGGTGGTTTAAAAAGAAGATTAAATATCGCTATTGGTTTATTAAATGAGCCAAAAATTTTATACTTAGATGAGCCAACAGTGGGAATTGACCCACAATCTAGAAAATATATTCTTGATATTATCAAAGAAATTAATATCAATAAAAAAACTACTATTATTTACACTTCACACTATATGGATGAAATAGAATACTTATGTGATGAAATTGCTATTTTAGATAGAGGTCATATTATCAAAAAAGATTCTAAAGTAAATCTTTTAAATGAAAACTCTGTAGTTACAATTTTTACAGAAGATGAAGAGTTTAAAATAAATACTCAAGATAGTTATGATGATTTCCTAGAGCTTTGTGCAGAACTAAAAAAAGAGAATAAACAAATACTTAATATAGAGTATGGAAACAAAAGTTTAGAAGAGATGTTTTTAAAAATCACAAAACAGGATTTAAGAGATTAATGTTTAAATATATACTAAAAAAAGAGTTCTTATTAATCTTTAGAAATCTACATGCTTTACTTGTTTTATTTGTAATGCCTAGTCTTTTTATCATTATTATGTCATTAGCTTTAAAAAACACATATTCAAATAGTATTGATGTAAAATTTGATGTACTTTTAACATCAGAAAAAGAGTCTAAAGATATAAAAGATTTATTAGATAAACTTCAGGACAATAACTATTTCAATGTTAAGTTTTCTAAATCAACACAAAATAAAAAAGATATTTTATATTCACAAAATTATAGTTTTTTAATAGAAATACCAAGCTCATATTTAAAAGATATACAAAAAAACAAAGATATAAATGTTGATGTTTTTTCAACATCTGATATGTCTATTCAAAATATTAATCTTTTAAAAAGCCTTATTAGCTCAAATATTAGTAAACAACTAATCAAAAATTTATTAATCCAACTTGATGTAAATACCCAAGAAACAAAAGATTTCAATAAAAGTATTAAACATCATTATATATCAAAAGAGAATAGTTTTAATATAACTTCTGTACAACAAAGTGTACCTGCATGGCTTATATTTTCTATGTTTTTTATTCTAATTCCAATATCAAATACATTTATAAATGAAAAGAACTTTGGAACATTAAATAGAATAAAAAGTATTAATGTGTCAATGATGCCAATTTTATTAGGAAAAATTGTTCCTTATTATGTAATTAACTTATTTCAAGTTCTATTTATGATTCTTATTGGTATTTATTTAATGCCTATTTTAGGTGCAGATAGTTTACAAATTAAAGGGAATATTGCTCTTATATTTTTATTAGCTTCAGTGGTTTCATTAAGTGCAATATCTTTTGCCTTAGTTATTGCAAACATAGCTAATAAAAGTGAAGATGCTACAACAATAGGTGGAATATCAAATATTATTCTAGCAGCCCTTGGTGGAATTATGGTGCCTAAGTTCATAATGCCACAAAGTATGCAAGAGATTTCAGAACTCTCTCCTATGTCTTGGGCATTAGATAGTTTCTTAGAAATTTTTGTAAAAGGTGGAACTTTTGTAGATATAAAAGAGTATATTTTTAAATTAACTCTTTTTGCTATAATATGCTTCATTATTTCTTATATATTATTAATAAAAAAAGGTAGTAAATGATTGGTTCAAAAGATGATAACTTCAAAAAAGAGTTAAAAGAGCTTATAATTGAAGAATGTGATAAGGATATAGAGGCATCAGATATAAATGATGATGATATTTTATTTAGTGATGAGTGCGCATTAGAGCTTGATTCTATGGATGCTTTACAAATATCTATGGCTTTACAAAAAGAGTATGGAATAGAAGCTAATGATAGTAAAAAACTTAGAAAGATTATGGTTTCTATTAATACTTTAGCTGACTATATTCAACCGGAATAAATTTGAAAGAAACTTATATAATAGGTAAATCCTTACATTGTAACTTGGGTAATAATAAAGAAAATATTACTCAAAAAGTTAATAGTTTAAATCAAAATAACTATTTATCTTTTTTAGAAAATAAATTTAAAGATAAAGCTTTTTATGAAATTGAAGAATCTTACTCTTGCCAAAAAAATAAATTTTTTGACATTTTAAAAAAAGTAATTGATGATGCTCTTATTGATGCTAAAATAAATTCAAGCGAGAAAGAAGAATTACATATATTTATAGGTTCAACATCTATGGGTATTTCTGTTGATGAACAAATAAATAAAGAATTTCATGAAGAAAAACATACAGATGAGTTATCACATATTGGATATGGGTATATTGGTACATTTATAGAAGAGTATTTACAAAGTAAATATAAATCTAATATCTTCTCAACAGCATGTACTTCAAGTACAAATGCTTTAGCCTATGCATCAAAACTAATTAAACATGGGAAAATCAAAAAAGCTATAGTAATTGGAATAGAGTTATTTAATAAAAGTACTTTTAATGGTTTTTCTTCTCTTATGCTTTTATCTCAAAATAAAGTTTATAGACCTTTTGATGAAAAAAGTGATGGAATTATTCTAGGAGAAGGATGTTCTGCTCTTGTTTTAGATTCAAAGAAAAATAAAGACAGTGATTTTAAATATATTTCATCTTCAAATATTTGTGATAATTATTCAGAAACAACAAGTAATCCAAGTGGTGAACCAATTTTTAATTGCATGAATGATTCAATAACAAGTGCTAATTTAACATTAAATGATATTGATTTAATAAAAGCACATGCAACAGGAAGCGAAAATAATAACTCTTCTGAAGCTAAAGCTATAAATACTTTATTTAATACTTATGAAACAAATACAGAAGTAACAGCACTAAAACCTTATTTAGGTCATACCCTAGGTGCATGTGGTACAAATGAAATTGCATTTTTACTTTACTGTATTGAAAAAGATTTCTTACCTGCAACTTTAGGATTTGAAAAAGCCGAAGAAGAAATAAAATTTATTCCTTTACAGGAGCACAAAACTAATATAAATAAAGCAACTATTTTATTTAATTTTGTAGCATTTGGTGGAAATAATAGTTCAATCATATTAAGTAATAAGAGTTAAAATGTATATTCATAAAACCTACACATTAAACAATGAAAACCAAAGTATTAAAACATATAAAAGTGCTCTAAAAGAGATATCAAAAATAAATTTACGAAGGTCTAGTAAATTTAATATCTTAGCAATTTTAGGTGCTTTGAGATGTATGAATGAAAAAAATATTAGCAAGAACATGGGAATTTATGTTGCAAGTGAATATGGTTCAATTACAAGTGTAAAAACTGTATTAGAACAAGTTAGTCAAGATAGTATTGTTATGCCATTTGATTTTCTAAATATAAATAGTAACAATGTAAGTTTTTACGTATCACAAGCCCTTGAATCAAATGGCAAAAATATGGTATTAACTTCACATGATTTATCTTTTGAAAAAACACTAGAACTTGCTTTATTTGATTTAGAACTAAACGAAATAGATGATTTATTAATTGGTAATGTAGATGAGTCTATTAGTGAAATATATGATTTTAATAAGTATGTATCTAATGTAAATGAAAACCCGTCAAAAGATATTAGTTCTTGGATTTATATAAATAAAGAAAAAGAAAATTCTCTTGCAGAGATAAAAGAATTTACTCAATTTTCAAATCTTCAAGAGTTAAAAGAATTACTTTTAAATATTGACTTTGAATTAATATCATTAAATCAATATGCTACAAAACAAATAAATGAATTAGAAATAAATAAGAACTTGATTCTTTCTCATGATAATATACATGGTAGTGTAAACATTATTTCTATGTTAAATAGTGATAAAAAAAGTTTTGTTTATTTATCACTGGATAAGAATAATAAAGGTTATTTAGTAAAGTTAGCTAAATAGCCTATATTTTTTTTAATAAAGTAAAAGCTTCTTTTTCATAAGAAGAAGCTTCTTCCAATTTTTGGGCAATTACCTTAGCATCAAACTTATCTAAGTTTTTACTAGCTGTTACACATAAAAGAGCAAACTCTCTTAAAGTATTTCCAGATTTTATTAATAAAGCTGAAGCTTCATCTAAAATCTTTTCATCTAAATTATACTGTTTTGATTCACTTAGAAAAGCAGCATAAAGGAATCTAAATCCTCCACCACCTGTTCCTATTTCTTCTTGCATTCTAACAATATGAGTTAAATAGTTTTTTAAAAACCTATCATTATTATTTCTTTTTAATGTAGAGATTTTCTTTGCTAATTTATTCATTCCTTTTACACCTGCAAATGGAAAAGGAGTAAGCATTGATTTTGCATTTTTCTTTATAGCTTTTTTTATAATAGAAGAAAAATCAATATCTTTTGGAATTTCATCCGGATAATAAATAAAACCTTTAGGAGCAAAAGCACCTTTTGCAAATCTAGCTTTGTTTAATTCATTTTCATTACATTTTACTTCTTCTTCAAATACTGGATCAGAGATAAGATAATCATTATTCTCTTTTCCATAAACAAGCAAATTATGTGCATTAAAATGAAATCTCATATCTTTTGGAAAATATGGAAGGTAAAATACAGAAGTTTGAAGTCCCACAAGATTTCCATCATTTACTAAAGATGTTAATTCATCATTTGCTTCTTCTTTATTTGAATAAACTTTTTTATTCATTTTAATATTTAGAACTTTTGATATCTTTTTTACAATATTTTTAGGTAAATCTCTATAAGCAATTAAAGGCATTCCATTTATTTTTACTAAAGGAATAAAAACAAAAGATAAAGTACTAGTAATACCAAAAGCCATAGGTTCTGATAATTTTAGCCCATAAGATGAAATTAATGTAGAAATTACTCCACTTTCACAGTGTGCAAATTGAGAGTGATTAAAGTTATTTTCCATGTTTAAAATTCCTTAATTCATCAATACTAATGTTAAAAGTATCTGCATATTTTTGTAAAAGTTTTTCATTTAATTTTTTGAAATGTTTCATTTGAAGATGTCTTTTTACTCTAAAGGCAAACATACCTACCATACTAGCAAGTGTTGGTAAATCCATTCTATTTTCATACATAAAAAAACAAATAGGAGAAGAAACTCCATTTTTTATATCTAAAAGAGCTTCTTCTTTTAAAAGTTCATATTCATCCACAGCTGTTTTAGTTGCAAATTCTTCTATATTACTTCCATAATTCTCTGTAATAAAATCCCCTTGAGAGTCTTTTGTATACATTACTTTTTGCATACCATCTAAGGTTTTATTTTCTTCTTTTGGAACTTCTATTTCTTTCATTAAACTACTTCTAATAACATAAATGCAGTTGAGAATCTTCCACTTTCAGGAACATAACAAAGTAGTTTTTCACCTTTTTTTAGTTTCCCTGAGTTAAATAATTCTTCTAAAATAATATAAATAGATGCAGAACCAGTATTTCCAAATTGTGTTAAGTTTGTAAACCATTTTTCGAAAGGTATTTCAAAACCAACCTCTTTTAATCCAGCATATAATTTATCTTTGAAAAATTCAGATGAATAATGAGGCAAGAAGTAATCAACATCTTCCACTTTAATATCTCTTTTTTTAAGTATTTTTCGAAGAGGTTTAACTACAGTATATTCAACAATATTTTCATTTAATAGTTTCACATCTTGAGATACACTTAATAAAGATTTTTCCATAACTTGATCTTGAGTATAGTTTCTCCATCCAGAGAAAGAGTTCTTATCAACTTCACCACCACTATACATACAAACTGGCATTTCACCTGCATAAGATAAAGCATCAATCCATTCTATTTTTAAAGAGTCTTTATGCTCATTTGGCTTATCTTGAAGAAGCATAGCTCCTGCACCATCTGATAACATCCATCTTAAGAAATCTTTTTCAAAGGCTACTTGTGGGTTTTGTTCTAAGTCTTGAAGGTTTTTAGATTCTTCTTCAAAGTTTTTCGCACTTAATATTGCAGATGCAGTTTCAGACCCAGTTGATACTCCAGATTTTATTTCACCACATTTCACCGCATAATATACATACTTTAATGCATTAACACCACTTAGACAAATACCAGCAGCACTTAGTACCTCAATTTCATCTAATTTCAGTTCACCATGAACCATTAAAGCATGATTTGGCATAAGTTGGTCAGGAGATGTTGTTCCACAGGATAAACACTCTAAATCATCTAATTTAAAGTTATCATCTTCTAGTTTTCTAATTGCATTTGCAGTAAGTCTTGCATTTGAATAAAGTGCCTTTTGTGTTCCTTTTTCTAAAACATAAAATCTTCTTTTTATACCATTGCTTCTTAAAACAATTTTCCTAGCTTTTGATTTTTTTCCACCTATACAACCTAAATAATCTTCAATATCATCATTAAAAACTGGTTCATTTGGCATATATTTTTGAACATTATTTATATACACATTATTCATTCTTAGCAAAATCCTTCATCCTAAAATCATCATTACCTGATGGCATTTCATAAAATGCTTTTTGTTTCAATATTTTTTCTTTACTTACTTTTCTTATAATTGTTTGAACAATCATATTAATTGGTACTACTGTCATAATTATTAAAATTAAAAAAACTGTATATAAAGCAATAAAAGGCCTTCTTTTTAATTCCCCTGCTTTACCAATCTTTCTAATTAGTTTTCCCCAAATCATAAAACTCTTAGTACCAATTTGCTCACTTTTAATCAATTTTTCATCAACATTAACAGCTTTTAGTCCAGAACAAATGCTTACTTGTTCTTTTTCTAAATCATTTTCCAAAGCCTCTTTTATAGCAAAACCAAATCTTGAAGCATTTTTAATCTCTTTTTCATCAACTCCAGCTTTTGGAAATATTTTCCAAAATGCATTTCTTCTACCAGTTAACATCCATCTAGGGGTCGTAATAAATGTAGAAAGGGAACTTCCTTGATCAATTAAAACAATATTATCAATAAGTTTTGCATTTACATCAGATAATAAACTTTTCATTTTTTCTTGTGCCATAACCCACATATTTCTACAGGCAATAACAGTTATTACTGGTTTATCTTTTAATTTTTCTTTTGCAAACTTTGATTTTAAAAATGAAGTAATAGGAATAGAAGGTGATAAAAACCACACTTGATAAGAGATAATTACTAAATCGTAATCATTAGAATCTTCAATTTCTTCGATTTCACATGGGTCTAAATAAACAGACTCAGGAAAACAATCCATAAACTCAAAAAAGCTCCAAGGGAAAGGATATTCTTTTTTTGGTTTAATTATTTTATGATGTATTTCAATTTCTTTACATCTCAAAGGATCACTTAATGAAGATGTAACTTCACTAAGTTGACCTGTTTGAGAGTAACTTATAATAAGTACTTTTTTCAATTATGTAAAAACTAGTTAGCGTATCTTGACAATTCAAGATTAATAGCATTTTCTAAATTTTGTACCCAACCATTATAATTCTTATGAATTTCATTTTTAGTTGAATCATACTTTAAATTTAAACTATTTTTATATTTAATAGAAAAAGATTTATTTGTATAAGGAATTTCTACAACAGCTTTATGACTTCTAAGATTAATAGTCCCCATAGCTAAGCCTGGGCTTACTTTTGTTATAATCCAACCTTTACTTAGTCCTGCATTTTTAATTGCAGCATATACTTTTGAACTTGATGTATTAGCTTGAATAACGCTATTATCTACATTATATACAGATGCTGTTCTACAACCTGTTAAAACAAATAAACTCAATAATGCAATTGATCCATATTTTACTATTTTTTTCATACTTCCTCCAGAATTTAATTCTTTTAATAATATCGAAAAATAAATTATAATAATTTAAAATTAAATTACTTATTTTTATCTAAAAATGTAAATTATCCCTATACTTTAATTAATAGTGTAAATTATTTATCTAAAACATGTAAATTATATGCAATTTTATATTTTAAATTTTCACTACAGTTGTAGTATAAGGATTATATAAAACATTTGCTCCTGATTGAATCTTTACATTTCTTCTTTGAGTATAGTCCACTTCAAAAGTTCCGGGATAGTCCATTGAAAATTTTGCACATAATATTGCAGCTTGTTCTATTACATTATCAGGTATTGTTTTTTTAGTGTTTTGTACAATTACATGTGAAGATGCTCTATCTTTTAAATGAAACCAAAAATCGCTTGCTTTTGAATTCTTTAATAAATATACATTTTCTCTTTCACTAGTGCCAAGCATAATTTTAAAACCTTCAAAAAAGAAGTTTTCATAAGGTTGAGCTTTTTTAACACGAGATTGATTTCTTTCTTTTTTAGGATAAAGAAATTCACACTCATCAATTGTATTAGCTAAACTAAGGTTGTTTATTAATCTTTTTAAAAATGCTAACTTTTCATCTAAGTTGTATTTTTCTAGTGAGATATTTTCAGCTTTTTGTTTTGCTTTTTTTGCTTTTTTAAATAAGTCATTTGAATATCTAGAAGCAGAACCTTTTCCATCAAGAGTAACTTCTACTTCTTCCCCATTATAATTATACGCAATAAAGCTCTTTTGATATGGTTTTAAAACATGAAGATTAGATAGTATTAAATTACCTTTTTCATAGAAAGATAAAGACTCTTCTTCTAGTTCTTCTTTTTTAGGTAAAGAATTAATTGTTTTCTCTAATTTTTTTGCTTTTTTACTAATTTGTGTAATTTTTTGTTTTTTTAGATTTTCTAAACTTTTTTCTTCTTTTTCCCTATAGATTTCATATAAATATTCTTCAATATTTTCAACAAAATCCATTTTAGGTACAAAATCTTGTTTTGGAACTTCTGTTAATTCAATTCCAACCTTTACAACTCTACTTGATGAAAATTCATCAATATGTCTTAAGGCTTCTAAGATAATTCTATTTTCATCTAATATAATAATATTAGTATGTTTTCCAGTAAACTCCAATTGCAGAGTTGTAGTTTGTTTTTTATAAGATGAAGTTGACTTAACAACTATATTTATAATTTTATCATCTTGATACATTTCTATATTTTCTATTTTTGAATTATAGAACCTTTTTTGTAAAACTACATCAAAAGGAGCATTAAAATCTTTCTTAGATTTCAAAGTTTCTTCACTTTTATAGATAGAACTGTTACCCTTTGACATATCAAAATATAATATATTCTTATTATTAAATTCAATTATAATTATATTGTTATCAATTCTCTTTATAAGCTTGATATTTAGGGCATTTGAGGCTAGGTAGTCCACTACCTGTTTTATTAAAAAATACTTCACGATTACTTCACTTTATACTTATATTATTCTCTAAGAGTTTTTTTATATACATTAGATATAATTATACCAAAATTATCATTAGGAGATAAAAATGAAATTATTTAAAATTGTTATGGCTGGTGCATTAGTACTAGGAGTTAGTGCTACAACTTTATCAGCAGATGCTGTAAAAGGACAAAAACTTTTTTCTAAAAAATTAAAAAAAGCTTGTGGAATGACTGGAGCAAAATTTGCTTCTAAACACTCACAAGATGAATGGGAATCAATCAAAGAAGCTGGTAAATTTGAAGAAGAGATTATGAAAATCTGCCCAAAAGTAGAAAAAGGTAAAGTTAAAGAAAAATGGCAAAGTCATATTTATGATTTCTCATATGAGTACGCAAATGATTCAGGAAACGTTCCTTCTTGTTAATATAAATACAAAAAACTATTTTATAAGGTAAGCTTTTTTAAGCTTACCTTTTTTTATGCCTATTCATATAAGATTTTCAAGTAATAATTATAAGTAAAAATAATGTGTTGTTAACCCTTCATTAAATAATAAAATCTTATAATAGTGGAATAAAATACAAGGATGGGTCAATGAGAAAAAGTATAATTGCACTTTCAGCAGTTGCTGCCTTATCTACTGCAAGTTTTGCAAATGATATGAATGCTGAGATGTACCAACAAATTCAAGCTTTAAAAGCACAAGTTGCTGCTTTAGAAGCAAAAATGGAAAAACAACAAGCAAAATCAGTTACAAATTATTCTGATCTTGATGAAAAAAGAATTACTAAAATAGAAAAAAAACTTGCAAAAGTTAACAAAAAAGCATCTATTGCAAAAGCACAAAGTGCTGGTGATAATTTAAAATGGAATGTTGATTTCAGAACATCTGTTGATAATATTCAATATAAACATGCAAATGGTTCTAAATCTAAAAACAATGCTTTAATGACAAATAGATTATGGCTTGGAATGAAATATAAAGCTGATGAAAATTCAACTTTTTATGGAACATTATCTTACTTAAAAGCTTTTGGAGATTCTGCTAATCACTCTCAAGCAAACACGCAACCAGGCTTTGCAAATTTTGACTGGGTTACAAATGAAAATGCAAATGACAATACAATTAAACTTAAAGAAGCATACTGGCTTTATGCTAATGATACTTTCTTAGGATCTGATGTTGCTTGGACTGCATCTGTAGGAAGAAGACCTTCAACTGATGGATTAGGGATTAACTTTAGAGCTGATCAAGCTAGAAAATCTGCACTTTCTCATACTGTAAATGTCGAGTTCGATGGAGCTTCTGCTAAATTTAACTTAGATCAAATAAGTGGACTTGATGGTTCATGGATTAAGTTTTGTGCAGGTAGAGGTTTAACAAATGCTAAACCTAGATTCCAAATGGATGGAACAGATTATGCTGATGATGATACTAAAAACCCAAATATTGATATGGCTGGATTTATTTTAGTTCCTTATGACGATGGTCAATACTCTGTTCATATGAATTATGCAAGAGCATGGAATTTAATTGGATATACAAATGCACAAATTGGCGCATTTCAAGCGGCTCCTAAAAATACTCCATCACAAATTATGGATGCTCAAGCAAACTTACAATTTAATGATGTAGGTGATATTGATTTAGCAACTGCAATGTTTAAAGTTGAAGGTATTGGGGATGGAATTTCTGATTTCTTAGATAATACAACATTATTTGCATCAGCTGCGATGAGTAAAACTAGACCAAATGCTAAAGGTATGTTAGGATCAACTGAATCACAAACAGGACATTCTATTTGGTTAGGAGCAAATGCACCTTGTCCAATTTTCCCAGATGATGCTAAAATTGGTATTGAATGGAATAAGGGTTCTAAATACTGGAGACCAATGACATACGGTGAAGATACAATGGCTGGGTCTAAAATTGCTACTAGAGGTCAAGCATTTGAAATTTATAGAACTCAACAATTAACTAAAGCATTAAGTTTTGGATTAAGTTATGTTTACATTGATTACGATTATATGGGAAGTAATGCATTCTTTGGGGCAGAAGGTACACCTCATAAAATAGGAAGTACTGCTGCAAATCAACAAAATGCAGTTGAATCAGCTCAAGATATTAAAGCGTATATGAGATATAGATTCTAAATCTAAATAAGAAGAGGTTTTCCTCTTTTTATTTTACAAAAGAGTAAGAATCAAATCTATATATAATCTTTTCAGCTATTTCTATCATAGCAATATTTAATTTTTTAAACTCATCATTTTTTATACCCACTAAAAACTCATCATAAACATTTGAATATGGATAAATTGTAAAATAAATATACTCTTTTGAACGAGGTTCTTTATTTAGTTCTTTGAACCAAACAGCAAGTAATGAAAAATATAACATTGAAGGATTAAAAGATTGCTCTTTTTCTAAGGCTTTTGATATTTCAGCATTTATAAAATTGTATGCATCTAAAATAGCTTTTACTTTATAATGCTTTCGATTACTCATATAGTACTCATTTGAATAAGTAAGTTTTGATATCTGTTTTAACATATCATCACCTATAGAATTGAACTTTGTGATTACATCTTTATCTACACCATAAGTCTGTACATCTTCTTTATCTTTATATGAAAGGATCAAGTCCTTACAAAACAATAATAAGCTTTCTGTTTTTATCTTCGATAGGTTTAAAATCATAATTTATTGTAACAAAAGTTTATTAAATTAAGTTATATCTCATTAACTTTAAGTCGCTTTGCGATAAAATAAGCTAAATTTAATGAAAGAAAATATTAAAAAAGGAAATTATTGGAACCAATTGGTGTATTAAATGATGGTCAAATATATGACCTTCAGACTGCTGAAGCTTTAAATATCGAAGGTGATGTTATTAAAGCTGACAACTCTGCTGAGTCTTTAGAAATTCTAAGACATTCATGTGCTCACATGATGGCACAAGCCATTAAAGAGCTTTATCCTGATGCTAAATTTTTTGTAGGACCTGTAGTAACCGAAGGTTTTTACTATGATTTTAAAGTAGATTCAAAAATATCAGATGAAGATCTACCTGCAATTGAAAAGAAAATGAAAGAAATTGCAAATAGAAAATTAAAGATAGAAAGATATGAAACTACAAGAGATGAAATTCTTGCAAAATTCGCTGATGATGAATTAAAACAAGCTGTTTTATCTAAAATTACTGATGATACATTAACTATGTATAAGCAAGGTGAATTTGAAGACTTATGTAGAGGTCCTCACTTACCAACTACTGGTATGATCAGAGCATTCAAACTAACAAGAGTAGCTGGTGCTTATCTTGGTGGTGATGAAGAAAATGAAATGATTACTAGAATCTATGGTATTGCTTTCTTCGATAAAAAAGAACTTAACGATTATGTTAGAATGTTAGAAGAAGCTAAAAAAAGAGATCATAGAAAATTAGGAACTGAATTAGAACTATTCACATTCAATGAAGATGTGGGTGCTGGTTTACCATTATGGTTACCAAATGGTTCTAGATTAAGATCTAAATTAGAGCATCTTTTATATAAAGCACACAGAGTTAGAGGTTATGAGCCAGTAAGAGGCCCAGAGATGCTAAAATCTGATATGTGGAAGATTTCTGGTCACTACCAAAACTATAAAGAAAATATGTACTTTACAGAAATTGATGAACAAGAATATGGGATTAAACCTATGAACTGTGTTGGTCATATTCAAATCTTTAAAAATGACTTAGTTTCATATAAAGATTTACCAAAGAAATTATTTGAATATGGTGTTGTACATAGACATGAAATGTCAGGAGCAATGCACGGATTATTTAGAGTTAGAGAATTCACTCAAGATGATGCACATATTTTCTGTACACAAGATCAAGTAAAAGATGTTATTATTGATGTATTAGAGTTTGTTGATTCATTAATGAAATTATTTGATTTCAAATATGAAATGGAAGTTTCTACTAAACCTAAAAAAGCAATCGGTGATGACAAGTTCTGGGAAATGACTACAAAAGGTATCATGGATGCCTTAGATTCTGAGAACTTACCATATGGAATTGATGAAGGTGGGGGAGCATTCTATGGTCCTAAAATCGATATCAAAATTCTTGATGCTATTGGAAGAAAATGGCAATGTGGTACAGTTCAAGTTGATATGAATTTACCTGAGAGATTCGAAGTTGAGTATATCAATGCAGAAGGTCAAAAAGAACAACCTGTAATGATTCACAGAGCGATCTTAGGGTCATTTGAGAGATTTATTGGTATTTTAACAGAACACTGCGCGGGAGAATTCCCATTTGTTATTGCACCAACTCAAGTAATTTTTGTACCAATTGCAGATACTCATGTTGAGTATGCAAAAGATTTACAAAAAGAATTAACTTATAATGAGATGGATTCAAAAATCTTTGATATGAATGAGTCACTAAACAAAAGAATTAGAATGGCTGAAAAACAAAGAGTACCAATGATCGTTGTTGTTGGTGATGAAGAAGTTGCAAATCAAACTATTGCATTAAGAGATAGAAGAAAAAGAGAACAATCAAATATGAGCAGAGCGGAATTTTTCACTATGCTTAATCAAATTAACACAGGGAGTAGAATTTGAGTACTAACAGAGGTCCAAAAAAACCAGAAGCAATTATGAATGAAATGATTACAGCTAAAGAAGTTAGATGTATGGGAGATGATGGTACTAATTACGGTATTATCTCAACTAAAGAAGCACAATCAACTGCTGATGACTTAGGATTAGATTTAGTTTTAATCGCGCCAGATGGTAAGCCACCAGTTGCAAAAATCATGGATTACGGTAAATTTAAATACCAACAAGAAAAGAAGAAAAAAGAAGCTAAGAAAAAACAAAAAGTTATCGAAGTTAAAGAGATTAAACTTTCTGTTAAAATTGCTGAAAATGATGTTAACTACAAAGTTAAACATGCAATTGAATTCTTAGAAGCTGGAAAACATGTAAAATTCAGAGTATTCTTAAAAGGTAGAGAAATGGCTCACCCAGAAGCTGGTGTAGAAGTTCTTAAAAGAGTATGGCCAATGGTAGAAGATATTGGTGTAATGGATAAGCAACCAAAACTTGAGGGAAGATATGTAAATATGTATGTTGTTCCTAAAAAAGACGAAAATAGCAAACACTAAATTTATAAACTTTTATAAATTCTTATAATAGAAGAGAATCTTTCTCTTCTATTTCACTTCAAACATCCTTTTAATCATATATTAAGTATATTTTAAGTAAAATCACAAACTTTTTCATAGAAATGAAAACGCAAATTTAAAAGGAGAATTCTTCCATGCCAAAGATGAAAACTAATAGTGGCGCTTTAAAAAGATTTAAAGTAAAGAAAAATGGTTCTATTAAAAGAGGATCAGCTTACAGAAGCCACATCTTAACTAAAATGTCTCAAAAGAGAAAAAGAAATCTTAGAGGTCCAAAAACTGTTGCAGCTGTAGATGCTACAAGAGTTAAAAGAATGTTAAACAAAGCGTAATTATTTACATATAAATAATTTTTAGTCCCTCCACGTAAAAAAGTGGACAAGTTCAACAATATGTTGACACCTTATTATATATAATGGTAAAGAAAGGAAAGATATGCCTAGAGTTAAAACTGGTGTAGTTAGAAGAAGAAGACATAAGAAAGTTTTAAAAGCCGCTAGAGGATTCTATAGTGGTAGAAGAAAACATTTCAGAAAAGCGAAAGAACAATTAGAACATTCTATGGTTTACGCTTATAGAGATAGAAGACAAAAGAAAAGAGATATTAGAAAGCTTTGGATTGTAAGAATCAATGCAGCTTGTAGACTAAATGATATCAACTATTCTAGATTCATGAACGGTATGAAATTAGCTGGAATTGAATTAGATAGAAAAATCTTAGCTGACATGGCTATGAATGATTCTGCAGCATTCGTTTCATTAGTAGTTAAAGCTAAAGAAGCATTAAACTAATAAATTTGCAAATCGCATAAAAAAGGGTTGAAGTTTTACTTCAACCCTTTTTTTTTGCTCAAAATAAATAGAAAACTATTTATTTCTTTTTACTAATTTTATAATTCCTCTTGGAATTGAAATAATAATATACACAAGAACTGTAAATACTATAGGATGAATAGAACCTATTCCATATGCACCAGAACTAGGTAAATTGTTTAAGTGCTCTAGAGGATAACTTATCCATTCTTTATAATGCATTCCAAGTGTTAAAACTAAAAAAATAGCAATTAATATTAAAAACTCTTTTTTCATTTAATTTTCCCTTTTTTTAGACATAAAAAAAGCCCCAAACATATAGTTTGAGACTTTTCAATAAACTTAATAAAGCTTATGCTTTTCCAGATAGCATTCCGTACATTGTCATTGGTTTTAACATATAAACTTTCATTAACCACCAGATATATCTCTCTTGAGTTGGATCTAATGGGAAAGAAGGAGTTGGTTTTTTACTCCAGTTAAATTCAGCTAACATAACTTTACCAATATCAGTAATTAAAGGACAAACCGTATAACCAGCATATTTAGCTGTTAACTCTTTACCTTCCATAGCAGCAACTAAGTTATCAACTAATACTTTGTATTGTTTTCTAACACTTCCACCTGTTTTACCCATAGGAACAGCTGCAATATCACCAATAGCAAAGATATTTTTATATTTAACATGTTGTAAAGATTCTTTATCAACTGGAACCCATCCTTTTCCAGAACCAATTGCAGATTTCCCAATCTCATCTGGTGCTTTCATAGGTGGAGTAATATGCATAAAGTCAAAAGGAACTTCAACTGATTGGTTTTTAGTAACCATATCATATTCTTCTAAATCTTCATCATATGCACCTTTTTCTTCCCAGTGCTTATTAAATGTAGCAATTTTGTTTTCTAAATCAACACCAGTTAGGTTGTGTTTATAATTCCATTTGAAACCTCTTGCTTCAAATTGTTTTACAATTGCATCATGGTATTCTTTAACACCGAACATTTTCCCACCATTTGGATAGAAAGTTAATTCAGCATTATCTCTAGCTCCTGCTTCTACTAATCTAGAATGAGTTAAAGACATGATTTTTTTAGGAGCTCCACCACATTTAATAGAAGTATTAGGATGTGTGAATACACCATTTACTTTTTGACCAGATTTTGCTTTTTCAATGAACTTTTGCATTTGTTCCCAAGTAGCAACAGCTGAGTCTGTATTATAAACAGATACAACACCTGAATCTTTGAATGATGATAAGATCTTAGATGCATCACCTAAAGAGTAAGCTTCCCCAGCTTCTTCAAGTCCTTTAATCTTTCCAAAATCTAATTTTAATCCAGCAGCAACAATTAAGAAATCATATGAAATTGTTTCACCAGAAGCTAAAACAACTTTATTGTTATCTGGATTAAATTCTACTGCTTTGTCTTTGATTAATTTTACACCGCTTGGTAAGTAATCTTTTGTATCATACATTACATCTGATTTTTCATAAACACCAGCACCAATTAAAGTATTTCCTGGTTGGTAAGAAACTGACTTTGGATTTGGTTCAATAATTGTAATATCTGGAGTTGATAGAGTATTGCTAAGTCTTGCAGCAGTTGAAATACCAGCTAGCCCTCCACCAATAATTAAGATTTTCCCTTGAGCTTCACTTGCTTGCGCAGGAGTTGCAGCATTTGCTTCTGTTTCACCCATTAAGAATGCAGCAGAACCAAGACCAGCCATTTTAAAAGCGTCTCTTCTTGAGATCCCTGCTTTCTTTATCTCTGAATCAACTAGTTCTAATGCTTCGTCTAGTTCATGTCTTGACATATGATTTCCTTTTTCAAATAATTTTCGTAGCAGTAGGATAGCAAAAAAGATATAATACTAAACTTATATTTGACTTAATAAGTATAATATTAATTATTAAGATTACTTATAATCTCTAATGCTCTCTTATATTCATCTTTATTATTTAAATTTATAAACTCCTCATCATTTGGGAAGTCTAAAATATTTAATTGTGATTTTTTTAATAAATAGCCAACTTTATGAATATCATTTTCTAACATTTTATCAATAGTTGAGCTTATACTTGACAAAAAAACTCCACATAAGTTATGTGTTTTTTCTGTTTGAGCAACGCAAATCTCATTATCTTCCGAGCTTTCAATTAGCTCACTTATAGTTTCAATACTAACCAATGGAGTATCTACAGTTATAATAAAAAGTTTTTGATTTGGAAGTTTTTTGAATATTGTTTGTAATGCAACAATAGGAGAATAAATCTCACCTTCATCTAAAATTAGATTTTCATCATCTAGAAAATCAAACTTACTTATTTTTGAAGAAATATAAGTATTTTTAAAATAAGGTTTTAATCGCTCATATTGATATTGTGTTAAAGAGTTATATGAAGAAAATGGAAGAAGAGCTTTATCTTCTCCCATTCTTGAACTTTTACCACCACAAAGAATTACACAAGATATTTCAAAGGGGGCTTGCATATTATAAACCTCTTGGGTCTGTAATATATCCAGAAATTGCAGAAGCTGCTGCAACTGCTGAGTTAGCTAAGTAAATTTTAGAAGATCTAGATCCCATTCTACCAACAAAGTTTCTGTTAGTTGTAGAAATACATACTTCATTATCACCTAAGATACCCATATATCCACCTAAACATGCACCACAAGTTGGGTTTGAAACAACTGCTCCAGCATCAACTAAAGTATCAATATATCCAGCTTTTGTAGCATCTCTTAAGATTTTTTGAGTCCCTGGAGTTAAGATAAGTCTTACATGTCTTGCAACTCTTTGACCATCTAAGATTTCAGCCGCAACTTTAAAGTCAGATAATCTACCATTTGTACAAGAACCAATAAATACTTGATCAACTCTAATTTCATCTGCAACTGCTTGAGAAACTGCATGACCATTATCTGGTAAGAAAGGATATGCAATAACTGGCTCTAAGTTAGCTACATCAATTTCAAGAGTTTGACAGTAAACTGCATCTTCATCAGAATAATGAATTTTTGGTTCAGCTCTTAAACCATTATTTAACTCTTTTGTTTTCTTTAAGAACTCTTCTGTAATTTCATCATAAGCAAAAATACCATTTTTAGCACCTGCTTCAATTGCCATATTACAAATAGAGAATCTATCATCCATTGATAAGTATTGAATTGTATCACCAACAAATTCTAAAGTTTTGTATAATGCTCCATCAACACCTAACATTCTAATAACTTCTAAAATAATATCTTTTCCAGATACATATTCAGTTGGTTTTCCACTTAATACAACTTTAATTGACTCAGGAATTTTAAACCAGTTTCCACCAGTAATCATTCCAAATGAAATATCAGTTGAACCCATACCAGTTGAGAATGCTCCTAAACCACCATGTGTACATGTGTGAGAATCTGCACCAATAATTACATCACCTGGTAATACTAAACCTTTTTCAGGTAATAATGCATGCTCAATTCCCATATCTTTTTCGTCAAAGAAATATTTTAAGTCATGTTTCATTGCAAAATCTCTTGAGATTTTTGCTTGATTTGCAGAAGCAATATCTTTTGCTGGAATAAAGTGATCAAGTACAATTGCAAAACCTTCTGGGTTTGCTAATTCCTTAAAACCACCATCTTCAAATGCTTTAATAGAAATTGGAGTTGTAATATCATTTCCAATTACCATATCAATTGGACTTCTTACAATCTCACCAGCACATACTTCTCTTCCTACATGCTCACTAAAAATCTTTTCTGTTATCGTTTGACCCATATTAAACTCTTCCTATAAATTTTTCTTACATAATTGGCCGATTATAGCTAAATATTTATTAGCATTCAAATGTAAAAGAATAATTAAAGTTTTTATATATAAATATTCCTCTTAGAAAATATCTAAAAGGAATATTGTAATTGTTTATTTTATTCCTAATCCATCATATGTATCTTTAGGAAAACTATCCCACTGTAAACTTGGGTCAAAAACATCACTAGCTATTGTATCACCTGAAGTAATATTTGTTTTTCTTCTTAGAGTTCTATCTTTTGTACTAACTGAATTTACACTCCATGAACTTCCTGGATCAAAACCAATTTGGCCAAATACATCTAATACCTCATCATTTGAATTTAAAACTAATGAGTAAGCATCATCTCCATTATGTGAAATATTTCCAGATAATTGATCTGCTTTTGTTTTAAAATCACTATTTGCACTAGAATGAACTATTACAAATACTTCATTTGGATTTACTAATACCTCATCTAAAGTAATATTTGCTCCACTTGTTTTTCCATTTGAATATCTTATAAGTTTATAATCACTCATTGATATTGTTTTATCACTTCCATTATATATCTCAAGTGCCTTATTATTTCCTCCACCTTCTACATACTCAGAAATAAACACTTTTGAACCTAAAGAAGGAGGAGTTGTTGTAGTTGAGTTAATAGTTACAAGGATATTATCAAAAGAAGTAAGTCCTTTATCATCTGTAACTATTAATGTAATATTATGAACACCTACGGCTAAATCATTTTTAGAAAACATCATCTCTGTTGATAAGATAGTATTACCTTCTTTCCACTCATAAGAAACAATACTTCCCTCACTATCAGAACTTAGACTCCCATCAAATGAAACTGTACTTCCTTCATCTAATACTTTATCCTCACCTGCATTTGCAATAGGGGCTTTATTTGTATCAGTATTTCCTTCTTTAAAATCAAAGCCAACAATAATAGGGTCATGATCTGACATTCTAAATTCATTTGCTTCATATACATCACTTAAGTAATTACTAGGTTTTGGTTTACCATAGTTTTTAGAACTTGTATCATTGTTATAATCAAATACCCATGCTTCATCTGAGTTTATAAACCATCTTTTAACTTCTTTTACTTTAGTGTTTAGTGTATTACTAGCTAATGCATAATCTAAAGTACCTGCTTGTCCATAATATATATATGAATATGTTTGAGTATTTCCATCTAAGTTTTTAAAGCCACCATTTTCTAAAGTTACAATTGGGTCTTCTTTAGCATAAGCATTTAAATCTCCAATAATTAAGAAATCATTATCCTTAATTGATGTTTTTAAATCTTCTATCCATGTTAATATATCTTCTGATGCTTTTGTTCTAGTACCATTACAATTACCTTGCCCATTTGTTGAGTCATCCCCTGCTCCACAACCACTTCCCTTTGATTTATAATGGTTATTGATTACAGTAAATACTTCTTTTGTTTCTATATGCTTAAATGTTTGAGCTAGAGGTTTTCTATTTCGTGTATCAAAGATACTTTGGTACTGTCCATTCTTTATAGTTTTCGAGTTTCCTACTAACTGAACTTTATCTTTTTTATAAAGAAATGCTACTGTTATAACATCATCCCCTAAAAAGCTTTCACCCTTTGGATTTCTTACATAATCATATCCAGTTAAACTATCAGCTATATATTTAGCTGTAATTCCACCGTCATTTTCTATTTCCATTAAACCTATAATATCAGCATCCATTTTTTCTAAGGCTATAATCATTTTTGCATTTTGTCTATCTCTTTCTTCTATACTATCAGCACCTCTACATCCTTGAGTATGTGAACCACAAATACTTGAACCATCATCGATAGTTCTAAAATAGTTTAATACATTAATAGATGCTACTTTTAAATTACCAGCCACTTCTATAGTATTTGGTCTTGGATTACTTTGAGTAAATTCTACTTCAGCAATTGGTAATAACCTATACTTGTTAAAGCCATATGACATTACAGCTTTTAAGTTTGAAGTTTTATCTCCTACTCTTATTACGTTTGATTTAGAAAGACCATCTTTTGGATGAACTAATGTTTTTGGATATGAACCATTTATTAAATCATCTAATATAATTTGATTTAGTTTATTTGCATTTGAAATAGTATTTGCTTCATCTCCTGGATTTGCTATTTGAGTTGGAATCCATAATCTATTTGCAGATGTTAATAATACTTCTCCATATTTACCTAAGTTATATAAATCTGTTACATTTAAATCTTGCGTATATTTAACTAACATCCCTTCATATTTCTCATATGAGTTTGAACTGTCCATTGGTAAAGTTATAATCTTTTCACTTGGCAGAGTATTATTAGAACTAACAATACTTACACTTGTTAAGTCTTTAATCTGAGTAAGGTTATAAAACTCAGCTGCTGTTCCTGAAACTCTTACTTTATCCCCAACACTTACATCTAGTAAATTGTTTTTGTCATATACAAAGATTCCTTCTGATGTATTCTCATTATTATCAATTTGAGAGTCTTCTTCTTGTATATAAAATCCTTTTACTCCCTTATCTTGATAATCAGCAATTACTATAGCTTCTACACTTACAGTTTGATTTGCCATTGCAGTTGACGAACTTTCACCTTGTATCTCATGTATTTTTATATACTCATCAATAACAATATCTTTTGTAACTTCTACTACAAGAGTATCACTTGAACTTGAACCTTTATTATCTGTAACTTCCAAAGTAATAGTATGAGTTCCTACTTCAAAATCATTTTTAGTAAAAGTTTTTTCATTTGATAAACTAAGTCCTTTATAAGTCCATTGATAAGATACAATCTCACCATCACTATCTGTACTTAAACTTCCATCAAAACTTATACTTTCACCCTCTTTGATACTTCTATCATTTCCAGCTTTAGCTATTGGTGCTTTGTTTTCTATTTTCTTATTTATATTTACTATAATCTCATCTGAAGCTTTTGCACCTTTATCATCACTTATTACTAGAGTTATAATATGCGTCCCAAGTGTGAAATCATTTTTTACAAAAGTTTCATCTTCTGATAATATAGAATTTCCTTCACTCCATTTGAAAGATACAATTTCACCATCAACATCAAAACTCTTTGAAGCATCTAAATTTACAAGTTCACCTTCAAATGCATTTATAATATTTGATACATCAATATTAGGGATTTGATTATCAAGGTCTAAAGCTAGGTTTTCTTTTATTTTTCCCAGCTCTCTTAATTTCTTAATCTGTAAAGTTTCTCTTTTTTTTGCAAACTCTTTTGTACTTAAAGAAGCATCTATATTAAAATCAAACTCTTTGTACTTTGATTTTATATCTTCTATATCTTGATTATTTAAAAGTGTAGTATCTTTAGTAATAAACTTTTCTACTATTAATTCACTTAATATATAAATATGTTTATCTTCACTTGGTAGTTTGTATAAATCATTTATGTCTAAATCTTTTTTAAAAGTATTAACTTGAGTACTAGTCATCTTACTTAATAAAGTAGTAATAGCAGTGATTACTTTTCCCTTACTAGCTTGCATCTCAAATTGAAGTTTACTTTCTATATTTTTATTATAGATTCCATCTTCATTTAAATCAACAAATCCACCTTTAGCATAAACAGGATAAATGATAAAGTTCTTAAATTTATATAAATTACTATTATCATCAGATAAGCCGCTTTTATTAGATGAGTCAATAATAGTTGCATTTACTACAGCACCATCTTCAACAGTAACTTCTTTATTACATCCACTTATTAGTATCGCAACAGAAACGGGAAACAACATTTTTACTAAGAGATTCTTCACTAGATTTCCTTTTTAATTTAATTAGACTATATTTAACTAGTCAAACTTTAAGGAAATAGTAATTAAGTTTTATAACAATTTAATAACATTAAATTACATAATATATGTGAGATATGATTTTATGAGAGTTTAAAATAGAAATAAATGTAAATTTATTTCTATTTTTTTTCTTTAGATTCTTTCTTTTCTTTAATTGATTGTTTAATTTGCTTATAAATAATAAGTGCAACTGCAATATTTATAATCACATCTGCAAAGTTAAAAATAGCAAAATTAAATCCATAATGCCAATAGAAAAAGTCAACTACGCCACCATATGTAAATCTATCTAAAATATTAGATAATCCACCAGCAAATAGTAAACCTATTGAAATATAGTAATCATTAAATACATCTTTATTTTTAAATAAATATATTACACCAGCTGTTACCATTGCTAATTGTATATATTTTAAATATTCAGCTAAAAATGAAAACCAAGAAAAGGCTACACCATAGTTGTAAGCAAGTTGAAGAGACATATAAGGCCCTTCAACATTCCAATCAAAGTGTGCAAAACCGTATTTTACACCTTGACTGATAATAAAGAAAACAGCAAATATAAGTACTGCTAAATTTATTTTTTTTCTCATAAAGCTTTTTTGAAGAAAGAAACAAGGCTTTCCATACCCTCTTCAACTGCAATTTTATCTTTTCCTTCTAAAAGAAGTCTGATTTTATTTTCAGTTCCAGAGTATCTAATAACTTCTCTAAGACCTTTTTCTCTTAAAGGTTTGACTAATTCTTCAAAACCTTCAATTTCTTCTAAAGGAATTTTTTCTTCAACTTTCATATTATGTTGAGCTTGTGGATATAAATCAAATGGATTTAATACTTCACTAGCTTGTTTTCCTGATTTAAGAATTAATGCTAATACTTGAAGAGCAGAAGCTAATCCATCACCAGTTTTTGCAGCATCAGAGAAAATAATATGTCCACTTTGTTCACCACCAAAGTTAATAGTCTCTTTAGTCATAACTTCAAGAACATACTTATCTCCAACATTTGATCTGTGTAATTCAATCTTATCTTTTGCAAGGAAATCTTCCAATGCTTTATTTGACATAATTGTAGCAACACAAGCTTGACCTTTTAATAGTTCAGCATCATGTAAATACTTACATAAAGCACCTATTAATTTATCACCATCAACAATGTCACCTTTTTCATCAACAACAACTAATCTATCAGCATCACCATCAAGTGCTAAACCAATATCTGCTCTATATTCACGTACAAGTTTTCCAACTTCTTCAGGATGCATAGCACCACAACCCTCATTAATATTAAATCCATCTGGTTTATTATTAATAGTAATTACGTCAGCACCTAACTCTTCTAAAATAGTAGGACCAACTTTATAAGCTGCACCATTTGCACAATCAAGTACAATTCTCATTCCATGAAGAGTTAAATCTTTAGGGAATGAACTTTTGATTGAAACAATATATCTTCCAATAACATCATCAATTCTTTTAGAAGCACCGATATTTCTACCAGTAACTTGTTCATTTATCATTAAATCACTGTTATTAAAAATTTCTTCAATTTTCTTTTCACACTCAACACCTAACTTATTTCCATGGTTATCAAAGAATTTAATACCATTATCTTCATAAGGATTATGAGAAGCAGAAATCATAATACCAGCATCACATCTCATACTTTCAGTTAAATATGCAATTGCAGGAGTAGGCATTGGACCTATTTGAATTACATCATAACCAACAGCAGTAAGACCTGATACAAGAGCATTCTCGATCATATATCCACTTCTTCTTGTGTCTTTTCCAACAAGTATTTTTTTAGTAGTTGAATGTTTCCTAAAATAAATACCCGCAGCCTTTGCTAACTTTAATACAGTCATAGCATCTAAAAAATCACCCGCTTTACCTCTAACGCCGTCAGTTCCAAATAGTTTCATTAAACCTTCCTAAATTTAAACTCATTTTAAGTTGTTTTGGCTAACATTCTACCCTTAAAAATTTTACAAAGAGGTTAAATAATCATGGCAAATCATAAATCTGCTGAAAAAAGAGCTAGACAAACTGTAGTAAGAACTGAAAGAAATAGATTTTACAAAACAAGAATTAAAAATGTAATCAAAAACGTATTAGCTGCTGTTGAAGCTGCTGACAAAGATGCTGCAACAACTGCAATGACTGCTGCAAACAAAACAATTCACCATTGTGTATCTAAAGGTATCCTTAAAAAAGGTAATGCTGCAAGAAAAGTATCTAGATTACAAACAAAAGTAAACGCAATATAGTAATATTAGTCTGATATAATATGATTCAAGACAAATTACAACCCTTTATCAATAGGTATAATGAGATTAATGATATGTTAATCTCACCTGATATCACTAGTGATATTAAAAGAATGACTGATCTTTCAAAAGAACAGTCTAGTATTGAACCAATTGTTGTAAAGGCAAAAGAGTATATTCAAGTTGTTGAAAATATAGAAGAGAATAAAATGCTTCTAGACGACGATGAACTTGGGGAACTTGCTAAAGAAGAACTAAAAGAATTAGAAACAAGAAAACCAGAGCTTGAGGAAGAAATTAAATTTTTAATGATTCCTAAAGATCCTAATGATGATAAAAATATCTATTTAGAATTAAGAGCTGGTGCAGGTGGTGATGAAGCTGCTATTTTTGTTGGTGATTTATTTAGAGCTTATCTTAAGTATGCTGAGAACAACGGTTGGAAAGTCGAAATAATGAACACTAACGAAAGTGAATCAGGTGGGTACAAGGAAGTTGTAATTCTGGTAAAAGGTGACCATGTATTCTCAAAACTTAAATTTGAGGGTGGTACACACAGAGTTCAAAGAGTTCCAGCAACTGAATCACAAGGTAGAGTTCATACATCAGCAATCACAGTAGCAGTAATGCCTGAAGTTGATGATGTTGAAGTTGAAATAGATCCTAATGATCTAAAAATTGATGTTATGAGAGCCAGT
>Ga0193960_1000054_pt1 | contig 47984 bp, 38 predicted proteins | sample FB_3_MG_FD_140338 | JGI IMG/M metagenome (GOLD analysis project Ga0193960, IMG submission 140338) | Microbial mat bacterial communities from the Broadkill River, Lewes, Delaware, United States - FB_3_MG | ecosystem: Environmental > Aquatic > Freshwater > River > Microbial mats | place: USA... | reverse complement strand
AATAGTTTTGCGCTGGCGAGGTTGTCAGATAGGTCAATAGCAAGCTTGTCGGCCATATCAGTATTGTGTGCTAGTAGCGCATTAATTTCTTTTTCGCTAAATGTGACTTCTCGATTAGCGCCCAGCTCAGAGTATTTCTCGGGCGTTAATGGTGAATGCTCAGAAGAGGTTTGTGTATCATCAACAGTGGGCAGGTTAAGTTGTGACAATTTTGTATTTAGCTGTTGTGTTTCGACACGACTAAGACTGACAGGTTTGAATTCACTCGGGAATAAATACTGAGTGATAACCCAATAGCCTACTAGACCCAGTACAGCAACAACGATGACACTGATACCAAATACCTTCCAGCCGTTGGTGGGTGGCTTAGTGTGTTGAGGTGCTATTGGTGGTTGTGTTTCTATGGGTGTATTCATAAAATAGCTCGCGAGAGGCTCTTGTGTGTCAATCATACCAGCAGATGTATGCAGTATATCGCATATTGCAGTTATCTGTCTGGCTGGCGAAGAGATTAGAGGTACTCTAACAACCTTAAAATGAAAAAAGTTGAAAAATAATGAAGCCAAAAACCATTATCAGTACCGCTATTGTTGTCTTACTTGTAGCGCTAAACTATTTCTTTCCTGGGCTATTAAACGATAGACACGCTGATATTGTGCATAACACAGCACATACGCTTGATAATACAGCACTGAATAAACTCGTGAGTGCCCATCAGCAGCAACAATCTAAAGTGTGGTTTCAGGGGGTGGAGTTTCGCGTGGTTAAGCTGCTTAATGATGACAATAAGGGGTCCAGACATCAGCGGTTTTTGGTTAAACACCCAGCACTGCCCCAATTGTTGGTTGCGCATAATATTGACTTAGTGGAACGTATCCCTATGAAGGTGGGTGATAAGCTCATCATCAGTGGGCGCTATGAGTGGAATAATAAAGGAGGTGTTATCCACTGGACTCACCACGACCCTAACAACAAAGCACCCGGCGGTTGGATCGATTACCAAGGGCGGCGTTATCAATAAGCGTGAATACGCTATTTAATAAGAGGTAAGCAGTGTCATTATTCGGTGCTATAACAATTACAGAGTTTCTCCAGCAGTATTGGCAGCAGCAGTCATTATTGGTGCGCGATGTATTTACTGAACTGGAAGGTGTCATAGACGGCAATGATTTAGCGGGCCTTGCCTGTGATGATGCGGTCGAATCGCGGCTTATTCTCGGGCGCGCATTATCCGATGCGTGGGTTTGCCGACAGGGCCCTTTTAATGAAGCCGATTTTACACAGCTGCCAGAAAAAGACTGGACGCTGCTCGTTCAGGGTGTTGATCAATGGGATACAGAAATAAACGCATTACTGGATCGCTTTGACTTTTTACCCCGTTGGCGCTTAGAAGATATAATGGTGAGTTATGCCCCTTGCGGTGGTGGTGTCGGCCCGCATTTTGATTATTACGATGTATTTTTAATTCAAGCATCCGGTTCGCGCCAATGGCAATTAGGGGATATGTGCAACGAGCAAACGCCGTTGCAAGATCACCCAACAGTAAAGTTATTGGCTGAATTCTCGGCTGAGGTAACCCATGAGCTTCATGCGGGTGATATGTTGTATATTCCTGCAGGTATGGCCCATTGGGGCGTGGCAAGTAGTGATGATTGCATCACCTGCTCGGTAGGATTTAGAGCGCCCTCAGAGCGGGAGCTTATTGAACGAATGTTAGCGCAGCTAGTGGACGAGCTTGCAGAAAATAAACGCTATCGCGACCCCAAACAGCTCTCTATGTCTGGAGCGGCCAGTATTGATGCGGCAGCTCAACAGCAGGTGTTTCAACTGCTCGATGTATTAACCCCAGAAAAGCTACGTGAGGCTGCGACAACTGCTTTTGGCGAGTTAGTCACACAGCCGCGCCATTTAGTGATGATTGATGACGACGATATGTCGGATATCAGTGCTGATATGTTGTATAACGAGGCCAAACAGAGTGGGGTTGGCATTACCTTAGCGCCTCACAGTCGCTTAGCATTTCAATGTATCAATGGGCAGTCGTGGTGCCATTTTAATGGCGATAGTTACCCTTTAGCACAAGCATTTATTGATGCGATTGATGCAGGTTATATCGCAGGGGCACTGCTAGAGGATCCCACTCATTTGAACTTGCTCACACAATGGATTGAACAAGGCGATATACGGCTAATAGGCTAAGGCTCAGTGAATAGAGTTTTTATAATTGCTGGTATATGATCTGTCGCTGGCAAGTGCTATTTAGCGCTGTCAATATACTTTTTAACCGTGCGTCTATCGAGCGCTGTAATCTTGGCGACCTGTTCATAGGTACCGTGCTGTTGGTACAATAATTGGCAGTAGTGTGCCATGAGTTCTTGAGCGTTAAACTGGCCTTGTTGTAGTTGTTCTATCCAGTGATTAGGCTGTGGTGGGCGCGCGTTTATACGGTAGTGGTTATTGAGTATAATATGCCGCACTGCCTGTTCAAGCTCGCGCACATTGCCAGGCCAATGGTAGTTAGCCGGTAAATTTTTCTCCAGTGTGCTTACAATTTGATCGACTAATGCAGGGTTAGTTGCTTGTGTCATACGAGTAACGAGCGATTCGATGAGTTGTTCTAATTCCTGTGGTGATTGCTCTATGCGTTGTTGTAGTGTTGGCATTTGAATCACATCAGATGATAGGCGATAAAAAAAGTCATCGCGAAATTCATCGGCGTGTCGAAGCTGTGTAAGGTCGCGGTTTGTAGCGGCGATAACGCGCCCGTGAAAACGCTTGTGTTCGTGGCTACCGACAGGTTTGAAACGCCGTTGTTGTAACACATTAAGCAATTTGATTTGAATAGGGATTGAAACATCCCCAATTTCATCAAGCAGTAATGAGCCATGTGGGCTACAGCGCTCAAATAAGCCTTTGTAATGGTCAATCGCACCGGTAAAAGCGCCTTTTCGGTGCCCAAAAAGTTCGGATTCAATAAGGTTTTCTGAGTACTCTAATAAATTAATCGAAACAAAGGCATCGGTAAAGTTTTCAGAGAAACGATTGCTGTATACATCGAAAGGAATTAACCCCGAGCGCCCGATAGCGGCGGCGGCTGAACCTTTACCTGTACCCGTGTCACCTAATAGTAGCGTTGAAAAATCCTCCATTCGATTCCATAAATGATTAGCATACAGGCGCACATCGGCGGTAAATATATTGTTCCATAGTGCATGGCGTAGCTCACGCATACAGCTGGCATCGCCAATAAGTGCTTTATGAATAAAAAAATAGGCGCGCCTGAACTGATAGAATAATGCAAAATAGCGCAATGCCTCTTGTTCAGTAAAGCCATATCGATGCAGTTGATTAAGCAGTGTTTTTGCAAAAGACACATTAAGTGGCGTATTATGTTGCTCTGCTTGGGCATTGATTAATTGATCAAATTCATCAGTGTATTCGTGATAGAGTAAAAATAATAATGCGTATTCCAGTCGTTGTTTATCATCAGTAGCGATATCATTAATACCGTAAATCCCGCGTTCAGATAATTGCAGCAACATAGCTTTAAGCGTGGGGATAACCGCATTGTAGTGATGTGTATGTTGATAGCTCTCATTGTGCTGATCAATAACAATGCCAAACATCGAAGTAATGGTAGAGCGTTCAATACTAAATGGGTTAGAAAAAATAAGCTCTGCCAGTAATGTAAAAAAGTGTCGCTCTTCTTTGTGTAGAATATTAGTGCTCATGGTGTTCTCAACTTATTGGCCCCTTATCTCAATATCTAAGGGGCTGAGGGGCGTGGTAAAAACTAGTGTAAGGCTAGCCACTTGGGTAATGATCACTCAGATAGCGTTGCTATCACTCTGTGATCATTATATACAGTTATTTTTTTAATAATCCCAGCGACGAAAATGATCACTCCAGCGGGTCATATATTGCTTAATGTCAGCACCGTTGCGCTCAATGATAGAGCCGCTGAGTATCGCAATAATCCCCATCGCTGCCATACCTCCCCAACTGGTTAGATCAAAGTTAAACGCGATATGTTGTAGTTGGATAACAAGCCCTAAAATTGCTGTCATTATACCGCTAATAAAGATAATACGTTGTTGTGTTGTGTAGCCGGTAACGACTAAAAGAATACCAATTGCAATACTGCATAGTGTTAGCCCCGCGCTATTTTCAATAAACATACTAACAATCATGGTTGTGCCAACGATCAGTGCAGCGGCTGTGCGATACCACTTTGCATTTTCAATCACTCGCATAGAAAGTTCAAACAACATAATCGATAGCAATATACCGCATGTTACCGCAAGCCAAATACCTGCATCAGGTATAAGGGCTGCCAATGTAACAGTTGTGCAGGTGCTCGTGAAAATAGCGGCTACTATAGCAAGCCCGTTTAATAATCGATGTAATGTGAGTTGTTGATGGGGCGTTTGTAATGACCACTGGCGCAATAATAGAAAGCTCATTGCCGATAATGCAGTGAAGAATACGTTATTCGGTTCGTATAACCACAGTGTACGCACCAATAAGATAAGCAGCGGTGTGAACAGTAATAAACGGGCAATAACCCCTTCACGAGTCGCCAGTGTGGGGTCCTGTCGGCGAGCTTTAGTAATAGTATGCAAAACAATAATAGATAACAATGGAATAATAATGGCTATAGCGGCATGGTCGCGAATAGGTAAAAGCAGCGCACTATTGGTCAGTAAATATAAACCTGCCAGTAACCCTGATGAACGTCGTGCAAGTACTTTAAAACTCAGCCAGCACAATGGCACAGTAATAGCTAATACACTGATTGTGGCAATGATCGCTGTGGCGGGATTATCTGTGCGCCAAGAGATATAATCTGGATAGATCACCTGGGTAACATCCCAGCCAAACTGCGAATAAATAAAACCACCGGCTATGGCAAAATTAGCGGGCATTGAGGCAATCGCTAACAACAATAACAAACGTGCGCCTTTACTCTCACCCATCCATAAGTTACTGCTAAATCCCATTAAAGCAAGCAGTGCTGTATGGCCGAGTAATAAAAAGTAGCGTGAGAGATCGTTAGTGTCACTCCAGCCTTGCAATAAAAAAATAGAGACCGCAGCAATCAGTATAGTTGCCCCTAATCCTCTCAATAATTGAGGGAGGCGTTGCAGCGAAAAAAGGCCTCCTGTGTCGAGTTGCGGTGCTTCATGAGTTACGGCGGTATTATTCATGGGTATCTCCTTCGCGCTTGGTGCTCGTGTCTGCTTTTATCAGCGCATCTAAGGCGTTGCGTAGTTGTATTTCTTCTTCTTCATTGATGAAGGTTTGTTCTAAGTCATCGCCCAATATGCCAATACCTTTACCGCCGTCATAGGTACCTGCATTGAGTTCTGACTCTGTTAGTGATACTTCCCAGCGTTCAAAGACGTCATCTAATTGGCCTGCTGTCATATCATCAATACGCTGAATACCATTGATCGATTGCGCCGCTGATTGACGTGTGCGCATACTAGTGCGCTGCCGGCTCAATTGTTCCAGACGGCGTTCAGCGTCGTGAATATCGCTACTGAGTCGCTGCTCTAGTTGATTGTGCTGGGTGAGGGTTTGCTGAAAATGCTTAACCTGTTGCTGGCATTGCTGGGCACGACGTACACACTCTAGTGCTTTTGCTTCATCGGTGGCAGCACTTTTGCAAGCGCGGGTTTTCCATTGCTGCTCATTGGTTATTAATTCGTTGAGTTTGCGGCGTAAGGTGGCGCCTTCATTATTAACATGTACTAGGCGAACTTTAGCCGTAGCGACTTCTCGGCGTATTTGCCGAATGACAGACTCCGCCACGGCATCGTGATTTTCAATGTGGCTAACTGCCTGATCAAGACGAGCGGTAACGGTTGTTGATAAACGTTTTAGCAATGACATAGTATTCTCCTTGTGTTGCGTTACTGACATTGCATGTCCATGTACATGCAATGTTACTAAGAGAGTAATATCATGTTCTATGCCAACTGCGATATTTTATTAAAAATTGTTTAAAATCAATTGGTTGTGATATTTTTGGCTTTTGTGAAAAGAAATGTAATTACCTGTAGTATACATTATATGTATAGCTCTTATACATATAATGTACTTTAGGTTGTATTGTGAGATGGTATTGTGGCCTTATCTAATAAGGCCGTGTAGAACGATTAACGCTTGGTAAAAGGGTACAAAAACTGCCTAATATAACCCGATGGAACAGGGTGCCCACCCACACCATAACCGGTAGGCCACTGGCCCTTGGGCATATAATAGGTGCCAAATAACCGGTCGATAAAGGGAAAGTGAATGGCAAAATTAACATCGATTGCCTCTTTTTCAATGCCGTGGTGCCAATGATGGTAGCGTGGTGTCACTATTATTGGCTTAAGCCACTCGATATCAAAACGTACATTGGCGTGGATGTAGGTTGAATAAAGATACACAAGCAATAAATAGCTATATATCACAGCCTGCTCAAAACCGAGTACGCTCATGGGGATGACAGTGAGGCCGCGCAATACAATAATCTCTATTATGTGCATACGTGAACCTGCCAGCCAGTCCAGCGTTTGAGCTGAATGGTGTACCGCATGAAAGCGCCATAAAAAAGGAATTTGATGAAATAGCCGGTGCACCCAGTATTGAACGAGGTCAGTGAATAACATGACGGCTAATAGCGCTACCAGGAAGGGCAGATTGGCAAAAAAGGTCTGCACACTGGTTAGCGATGTATTAGCTGCAATCAATGTAGATGGCAGCATTGATAAAAATGTCAGCGATTGCACCATGACGCTACTGATTAAAAAATACAATAAATCTTCGCGCCATTCAAAGCGAAATACTGATTGCTCACAACGACGAAATAACCGCTCTAACGGTAAAAATAATAGCCCTGTTAAGGTGAGGTTTAATACAAACCAGTCCAAGCCAAAATAAACGGGCGCATGCTGGCTTGCCGTATTTGGGTGCTGTGCAAAATAACTGGCCATGGTAATAGCCGCTAAGGTGACGGCTAATGCACTAAACCCCAATAGCTTATTTTGCCGGAGTAGCAGGCTGATAAGAGCCAATAAAAAAGCCACAATAAAAACGATATACAGCAATGTATTGATGATACTTACATTAAGGGCTGCCCGCAGTTCAGGTGTGGTTAATAGTTCAGGGTAGCGCAAACACAATACACCGGCCAAGCCGGCTAAACCTAAGAAAAGTGCCAGTACGCCACTGATCCAGCCTGAACGAAAACGTCGCAATGGTTTTTTAGCTTCTAGCTCTTCCCATAATGCCTGTTTGAGCGCTGATAACATAAATAATCCTGTTGTAGTTTGTAATGTTGTTATGTAATACAGTCATGTAATAACGTGCGAGTGTTTAAATAGCGATGATTAGCTTGTTTACTCTTAGTCTGGCAGGTGTATTTGCCTGCAATATAGGCCTGTGTGCTCAGCATTAATAATTGTTTAGATTAGCAAATGATAGTGCAAACGGCAGTGATGTTATTGTAACGCAACTGTAGCACAAGGTAATCGTGTTGAATGACGGGGAGATAGGCGAGTATATATAAAGGATAGATGAGTGATAAAGTGCAACACATCCTTGTGTTGCCAATACATCCTTGTATTTGATCGGGCTATCCTTAGGGAGCCTTGGCCGTTTAACCTAACGTAGTGTCAGCATTAAAATGCCCAGTAACTGATAATAATCTCCGGTATAACAATATTGTCGACTAAGCGGCCACTTTTAGCCGTTAGTATGGCTTCGTAGGCGCACAACCGTTTTAGTGCAACATAAGACTGCGTTATACGGTAGTCGTTGATCATCGGTGCAATTAAAATACGCTGCCGCCTAATACTGCTGGCGCTGTCAGATAACGTCAAATAGCCTTCGCGTACGGGCACCTGCTTTATAAATTGTTTCTGGTGGTCAAATATATAGGCCGCTACCTGGCCGTTATAATGATTGCTTCCACTAGTTGTTACATTGAAAGTAATCGCCGCTTCCTTTATTGCAAGGCTCATAGACACCTCCGTATTTAAATCGCGTCTCATGAAAAGGAGTAAACTGTTTGTTGTTATTGCGTACTGCTACAATACAAACAGTCTACCGCTTGCTAATACAAAGTGAAGTGACATAGTGGCCTCAAGATTGTGAAAAATTCACATTCTTTTACGATTTGGTATAAAAAATATACTTTTTGGCGTTTAAAAATTCGATTTGAGTGGTTTTTGATGAATGTTTGCGCGCTTTTTATACACTTTCTCTGCTTTATACTGGGTGTCAATAGTGGCAGGGCGTCACTATAGTCAACATTTTTATCATGCCTGATTGGCGCGAAAATAATCCTTTGTCTGTGAAGAATATCCGTAAAATTCACCCGTCGGTTGTTTTTCGCGCCCCCTTTTTAAGTGGCTACTTAAAATAAGGGGTGATGAAGGCATGAACCGTCAGGAAACTTGCGCGCTCGTATTTTTTGCAATGTGGTCAATAACCATACGATAGGAGCACAACCTAATACTCATGGGTGTCTAGTAACCCATTGTTACCCTATATAGCGGTAAAAAATCACAACACCCTCTGCGGTTATCTCACAGATTTGGCCAATGCTTTGGCGAATACTACCCTTGCAGTTAGGCGTAATGCGAAACGGTTATCAAGGAAGCATAGAGACATGGATGTTGATCTCCTGTCTTGATTCTCCTCGGTACTCTCTTTTTGGCGCGAAAATTTGCTTCATTGGTTATGCTATAAGCGTTACTATAGGCCGCTTGTGCCTGATAGGGGGGTTATAGCCTTAGTATTTAAATCAGAAAAGCTTGAGTTGTTTAATTTTTGATCAATTTTAATGCTTTTGGGCTATGCTGTTGGCGTTATTATTCAGGTAAGACACTCTATAAAGAGTGATTAAAATGATAAAAGCAAAGCATATTGCAATGCTACTAGGAGACCACTATGGAAACAAAAATTAATTGGCTGGCTATTGTCATTGCCATTATCGCGGTACTGTGCGCACTGTATTTATATTTTTCAAACCCTTATCGTTTAAGTCCGCCGGTAGAGAACCTAGATTATGTTGTAACCGTCGATGATAAAGGTGAACCTATACCCTATGATACTAATGGTGAGAGATTAACACGGTGCAAAGAAGGTGAATGTCCACTATTTCCCGTTGATGTGAAATTGGATGAAATATTTACTGATGATGTCACTGGTTTTCTTGTTTTAAGGCAAGAGCTGTCTGCAAGACAAGGGAAGCTTCCTCAAAAATCTAGTGCAGAGAGTACTAGTACGGGACTATCACTTATTTCATCTGCACATGCAGCAGTATATTGCACAGATGTTTTCCATTTTAGTGGGGGTGGTTCATGGTTATTGCCTCCTGGTTGTGTTCTTCCAAAGTAAAATCAATATAAATTGATGGGTAGAGTTATTACCCATCAATTTATATATCTAAAAAGCAATACTTCCTTTTATAAATACTGCTCTTTCAGGAATAAACCTTTGTGATCTTGGTGTAATATCGAAGACTGTAGGATCTCGGTATTTGTGCTCTTTATCGAGAAGGTTTGTTATATGAATAGATAAACTACCTTCATTGTTAAATAAAAATATCATAGAAGCATCAAGAGACCAAAATTGCTCTTTGACTTTCTCCAATCTTGACCCTGTGAGTTCACTAGATATTTCTTGCTTTACCCAAGTAGCAGTAAGCTGGTTTGATATACGGCTATTAAAACTATAGTTAACAGCCAGAGGGAGTATATGAGTGTCAAACTTTGCTGGACGAGATGTGTTTCGTAAATCACTTAGCTCTCTTTTATACTGTTCTAATGAGTATTTGGCAGAAACAACAACTCCTCTATTAATAGGAAGGGAAAGATAGGTGTTTATATAATCTATTCTGTTGTTTGGTATTGATAATAAACCACCGCTTCCTCCATCAAGATAGTCTAAAATATCTATTTTTCGCTTGTTAAAGGCTACCCCAGCTTTCAAATTGCTATTTGATTTATAGTCTAGTGACAGACCATGCACCTTGCTAGAATACCCGCGTGTTTCATCATATATTTGTGCGAAGCCATTTATATGTGTGGGTTCGAGGCTGCTTGGTATTGAATTTAGTCGTGACAGTGTTTCAAAACTAGCCGCTTTTAATGTTAATTGTGGGCTTAAATGCCACGTTGCTCCCAGCTTATGATTGAATTCATTTGTTGATAACCCTTGTGTAACCGCGGTGCTTTCTTCTCTTGATAAGTCATAATCATGGTAACTTCCTCCTATAGTAATCTCTATAGTATTATCAAAGAATGAACGATAATTGTAGGTGTAAAAATCTAGGTGACGGTCTTCAAAATTACTCGTTGCACTGTTTGTAAATGTAAATGGGAAGGTTGGTGGTCCAAATGATACTGTTCTGGTTGTTTTATCATTGGCCTCGCTAGAAGCTAGGCCTATTATCCATTTTGATTGCTTATTATTCAATTGGTACTGTAAATCTAGAGCGTGGCTTTTGGAATCATTGACATCAAGCTGGGTAGCGCCAGGAGCTTGTTCTTGAAACTCATTTGTTGCAACTTCTTTGTAACTGGCAGATCCTAGTACAATAGAATTAGTTGAGGGTTTATAGTTAAAGCCAATACGTGATGTATCAGAGACTTCTCTTAATCTAGTGTTTTCAGAAAAATCGCTAAAATTAAAATCAATGGTTAGATCACCAAGGTCATCACTACGATGCCGCTGTTCTATTTGAAAACCGAAATGCTCCGTGGGTTGAAATTGTAGCAGTAGGTTGGTTATTTCATAATCGGCATCGTTATTAGCCGTAATACCATCCGTTTCATATAAATATTGCCCCAAGCTAAAGGCTGCGCGTTCACCTAAACCGCTAATGCTCCAGTCGGCGGCTTTAGTATTATTCGCACCGGTCACAAAGGTATTTCTAACGGTAATGCCCTTTTGCAAGAAGAGGGGGTTATATTCATTTAATCCAATATCGCTGGGGCCTGCACCTTCAACCACTAATAAACCCGTTTCAGAAAGGCCAACCGATAGGGGTTGCGCACCCAGCGGTTGCAGCAGCGTTGCCTGTAGGCGTTCGCTGGCACGTAGGGATTCAAAACGAGTATCATTAGCGTAAGTTTCAGCTAATAAACGGTGGCCGCTGTGTTCAGCAGGTGCTTGAGTAATCGCATCAGTGCCGGCATTAATGGCAAGCTGCTCAAAGCCGAGGGCTTGATAAAGGCGCCCTTGGCTGGCACTGCGTGCGGCGTTATCTTTATCGAGGGCGAAGCGCGAGCGGTAGACTGCGCGGTTATCGTTAAGGGCGATCGCGGTGTCTAACTCATCAATGGCTTCAATAAGGCGATTGTCAGCCTGCTTACTCAATGCACTGTAAAACCACGGGGTAGGGTCTTCGGGGTCCAGCTCTTTTGCGAGTCTGTATTGCTCGCCAGCTAAGGTGTTGCGGTTTTCTTCGTAGTAGGCTTTACCTAAGTAGCTGCGATACAAGCTATTACCCGGGTCTAGTGCCACGGCAATTTCAATATGGCCACGGCCTTTTTGTAAATCACCTAGGCGAATATCACTTAAGCCCAGTGCAAAATGCGCCAGTGGGTCGGCAGAGTGTTGGGTGACTGCATCACTCAGCAGTATATTGGCTTCGCGAATGCGGTTGCGATTCAGTGCAATCAGACCCTTTAAAGTACGTGCGCGAAAAAAGCGTGGGCTGATGGCCAACGCACTATCAACCGCGCGTTGGGCTTTTGCGGTTTGCCCTAAGCTCAGTGCTAGCTCGGCCTGTCGCGCTAACAAGATAGGCTCTTTAGGGGCCAGTACTAGGGCTTCTTCGACAGCTTGAAGGGCGTCTTTTAGTTCAAAGTCAGCTTGCAATGTATACGAAGACGCTAGTAAGACAGCGGCGTGATTGGGGTGGCGTTGACGTAGCTGGCGAGTGTTCTCTAGTGCAGTTTCACGCAGACCTTGGGTTAGCTGAATCAGTGCCCCTAACGCCTTAGCCATGGGATGTTTCGGATTCATTTCAAGGCTTTGTTCAATCGCTTGATTGGCATCGTCAACCTGGCCACCATAAAGAGCTGTTGCGGCGAGTAACGCCAGTAGGTCGCCACTGGTATCACTTGTTGCTTCTTGACGTAGTTGTGTCAGTGCAGGGTCGTAGTTACCCGTTGCTAACCCTTGAGTGATCGCTTGGCGAATAGTATCGCTTAAGGTTGGTTTAGCCGTTAAAAATAATGGCGGGTAGTGCAGTGCCCAATCGATACTGTTTTGCAATTGAATCTGAGTAATAGGTGAAGGCGCTTGATTATTGGCAATAATAGATTGTTGCCCGCTGGTTAGTTGAGCGTTGCCTTGGCTATTGCTAAAGTTAACCGCACCTTCAAAGACGGCCAATGTTGTCTGCTGGTCGCGATAGCTTAATACAAACTCTGTGCCGTCAATTGAGGCGTTGACATAGGGCTCGGGCACGGTAACGGTAAAGGCTTTGGGAGTGCGTGATATAAAGTGCGCCACGCCTTCGATAAGCTCTAGCCAAAATGATTTTTGTGGCTCGACAAAGCGTACAACGGTGCCTTTATCAAGACGCACGAGTGTGTCGTTGGCCAGTTTTAATGCCGCGCGGTTGCTGACGATGCGCAGGCTATCGCCATAGCAAAATACTTGTCCAACATGTGCTGCCTGCCACGCTTGGTTGGGGGCTTGCCAGAGAACTGCACTGGTGTCGCTATCGTTGGTATTGGCTGATTCCTGGCTGACTAACAATGCAGCACCTTGTGCGCAGCGATCAGAGGTCATTGCCGGTGATTCAGCTGGTGCTTGCGCGTAGGTGTGTGTTGACAAGAAAGCTGCAAACACAGTACTTATTAAGCCTTGGCGCCGCGAGACTAGAGACTGTGATGGCTTATCAATATGCCTGCGAATCTGACGCAATGGCCATAGAGAGTGAAGGTAGGAGGTTACAGCGGCAATCATAATCTATCCTGTTTAACACGTTTTTACGACAATAACGGTGCAATGTGCGGTATTGCTATTGGCGATAGGGTTATTTTTAGATGTTTGTGTGAAGTTACTACTACTTAGGTACTTACAGGGGTTTGTATACCCTCTAACTGCTTATCTGTTTTACGTATTTTGTGCATCGTGCTAATCGCGGCGCGCACTATAGCATGATTCACTGTGCAGGTTGGTGCCCCACTGCGCTATTTGTCTAACGGTTGCGCTTATAATGCTCACTATTTGTCCAGTGATTGACGTGACTTGTGTAGCTTATGTAACTTATGTAACTTATGTAACTTATGTAACTTATGTAACTTATGTAGCAACGTCAGTATGTATTTGGCACTGAGATAAATAGTAAGCGCCTGCGCGATCATTAGGGTATAAATGGGTGTATTCTGTAAATAATACTTTTGAATTAGTAAAGTCTTGCTGCTCAAAGTGTTGCAGGGCGGTTTTAAATGCCTGCTGTTGTTCGTGGGGGTGCTGCGAGTGAGGGGTGAGTTCAAAGAGAGCAACCGGTGCGGCTTTATTGCGCAGGGCGAATTGCCCCATGTAGCGGCAGTTCGATTGCGGTAGGCGCTCGCGCAAAGGGTTTGTACACAAAATCTGTGTACCTAAGTCGCGATTAAGGTGTTCGATACGTGCAGTCGTATTGACAATATCCCCTACGGGAGAGTATTCAAAATGGTTTTTTGCACCTAGATTGCCCAGTGAGAACTCACCACCGTGTAAGGCTATCGATGTAGGGAGTTGAATGTTTTCATCGCTGAGTTGGTTAATTTTATCGGCAATAGCAGTGGCCGCACTCACGGCCTGTTCGCAGATTTCTTGATTGAGCGTAGGGGCTGTCCAAATAGCCAGTAGGCTATCACCGACAATATTAGCGACGTTGCCTCCGTGTTGATTGACAGCATCAATCAATGTTTCATAGTAGCGATTTAATTGGCGATGAAGTTCTGTTGGGGGTAATTGTTCAGAGACACGGGTGTAGCCATGAATATCGGTCATTAAACAAATACCTTGCACTAATTGATGTTGCTGCTCTAGATGTTCAACATTCTGGCTGAGTTGCTGCGCCATTGCTGCGGGTAAATAGTGTGATAGGGCATGTTCGATGTGTTGGTGGCGTTGCCGGTTGTAGCGATAGCGTAAATAAAGTGCACAACTATTGGCTACTAATAGAGCAATTAGTGGGGTGAATAGTGGCAGCCACAGTTGATGGCGATTAAATAATTGTAAGGCGGCCATACAGTAAAGTGTTGCTAGTAGTATCTGTAAACCCAGTGCCATAGTAATGGGTAGTCGCAAAAATGAAACCATTCCTAGTGTGAGTGCCATAGCCACAAGGCTGCATTGCAATACTACGGGGGCAGGTACAATCCAGCTATTGTGTTGCAGGTTTGAATAGGTGGTTGCTGAAATTTCGACACCACTTAAATCGATACCGTTGCGTTGGCTATACACTGTACGATAAAAATCTTTTTGTTCGGTTTGTGCATTTTCTGAAAACCCTACAAACACGGTCTTGCCTTGTAGTGAGGGCAGGGGCGTTTCTGATGTTGGTTGTAATAATTGATCGAGATTAATGGTGGTTAGTGTGCGATCTGGTCCATAAAAATTGATATAAATTGCACGGGCCTGAGCGAGTGCATTGATTAATGTTGTCAGTGTGGGTTGTACGGTGTGTTGGTTACTTAGGCGTTGTTGTAATTGTTCGGGCAATAGTGGCTCATTCATAAAACGCTGTGCCAGATAACGCGCTGTCGTATTTAGCGATGTGTCTGCGGGTTCTGTTGTTGTGTGTAAAACATTGAATGACTCAGGTGCAATAGCATTAATATGGCGTAATAATTCAGGCAGTTCTTTGCGGTAGTTGCTAAGCAGTGCCAGTAGTGGTTGTGTTGGCTCAATACCTTGAGCGAGATGCATATAAGTCGGTGCCTGTACGACGGTGCCCGGATTTTTGGTCAGGGTAAAACTGCCGACAGCGAGTGCGTGCTGTGCAAACAGTGCCAGTGGTGGAATTTCTTGTTCGATATCAAGAACACCATTGAGACCGTTGGCACCAATTAAAGGTGTTTGATTGCGTTTTAAATATTTAAATAAAACAACATTATCAGCATCATCAAGGGCATCGGCAAAGTGTCTATCTTGTTCGCCTTTTGGTTCTTTAAAGGCAATGTCCATTACAATTAAACGCGCACCGAGCAAGGTGAGCTGTTGCACTACTTGGGCGTGTAGTGTGCGTGGCCAGCGAACAACCTGCGACGGCAGGCCAAGCTTTGTCGAAACGGCATTGTTAAGTGCAATCACAACGATATCATCAGGGGGCTCTATAGGGCCACGCCATTGGAATAACCATTGTAATCCTGTGGTTTGTTCCAGTTTTAACTGCAACGGTGAGGCGGCCACTAGTGTGGCTAATAGTATGAGTATAAATAAGGTGATAGATGCCGCTTTGTTGAATAGTTTCATATGATCAATGAAAAATCCTGCTGTTTCGGGCGTCTTTCATATAAATTGCCATCGATTCAAGGTAATATAAGCGTATATTATCACTATTGATGGCCACCCCTTTATGCTAGAGAACGTCAGTATATTTGCCAACGTGCCGGAAAAGCAATTACAGGAGTTAGAAAAAATCAGCGTCGTGCGCAATTATCCGAAAAATACCATTCTCTTTATGGAGGGTGATGAGAATAATCAACTGTTTATTATTCAATCGGGTAAAGTCAGTGTGTATGTCAACGGCGACGATGGTAAGCAGGTTATCTTGAACTTTATGAGCGACGGTGAATATTTTGGTGAGTTATCACTGCTTGATCGCAAGCCACGTTCTGCTTCAGTGATGACGGTTACCGATTGCCGGTTCATGACGATTTCGCGGGCTAATTTTCAACAGTTTCTCGAAGATAACCCTGTCTTCTCACTCAATATTATGGAAGGGCTTGTGAGTAAAGTGCGCGAGCTGACAGGCAATGTAAAAAACTTGGCACTGCTTGATGTTTATGGGCGTGTAGCCGATGTATTAACGCGCTTAAGCGATGGTGATAATTGTATTGCCAACCCTAAAATGACCCACCAGGATATCGCCAATATGGTGGGTGCCTCACGCGAGATGGTGAGCCGCATCATGAAAGAGTTAATCGTGGGAGGCTATATCGAACAGTCCTCGAACGCTATCCAGATTAAAAAAGAGTTCCCAAAAGGCTGGTGACGCCACTTTGGGGCTGCACCATATATTTTCCTATCGTCTACCTATTTTAATCATGGTCTTATAGCGATTGTCTCATCAATGTTCTCTTGAGTTTTGTTGAGGCTTCTCTAGCTGATTGCACCTGTTGTTCTCACTCGTTTACTGCCTTTGATCACCGCTGCTTTATGAGATGTTTTGCGTGTTTCAATACGCTTATCAATGGTGTTTTTGATTGCGATTAAAAAGCCAGCAACCAAGAATGCACCGGGCGGTAAAATAGCCACTAGAAAACCTGGGTAATCACTACCCAGTACATTTAATTTCCACGCTCTGGCACTTTCACCAAAAAGTAAATGCATATCGGTGAATAAGGTACCATTGCCTAATAATTCCCTTACTGCACCAATCACGACCAAGACGGCTAAAAAGCCCAAGCCCATCATAAAACCATCGACGATTGATGGCAGCGGGGCGTGTTTACAGGCAAAGGCATCGGCTCGTCCAAGAATGGCACAGTTAGTGACAATAAGCGGGATAAAAATACCTAGAATCTGATAGAGCTCGAAGGTATACGCTCGCATTAGTAGCTCAGTGCAGGTGGTAAAGGAGGCAATAATCATCACAAATACGGGTAGTTTTACCGCATCACTAACGACATTGCGAATCAGTGAGACGACTAGATTTGAACCGACTAACACCAACAAGGTGGCAAGCCCTAATCCCAGTGCATTGACGATAGTCCCGCTGACGGCCAGCAGTGGACATAACCCCAGTAGCTGCACCAGTGCAGGGTTGTTATTCCACAATCCGTTCTGGGTAATTTCTTTATAGTTTACAGCCACCGCTGGGCGCTGTGTATCGATTGCCGTATCATCTATGACAGCTGACGCTTTTGTGCCGGTATCTGTGGTATTACTCATGGGTGGTTTTCTCTTGCGGAAATAACGATATCTGTTGTTGCTGGACAAATTCGAGAACGCGCTTGACTTGACCAACTACCGCTCGTGGCGTGATAGTGGCACCGGTAAACTGATCGAAGTCTCCACCGTCTTTTTTAACCTGCCAATTATCATTGCTGGGGCTACTGAGTGAGCGTTGATTAAATCCTAATATCCAATCACTTTTTTTAGTATCAATTTTATCTCCCAGCCCCGGTGTTTCGGTATGGCTCAGTGCGCGCACACCGGCAATAGTGCCGTTGCGATTGACACCGACAATGAGTTTAATTGCACCACTATAACCATCAGGAGCAACAGCGGGAATAATCACCGCGATGGTTTTTTGCTGGTGGCGTGCAAGGTGAATATCCCCACCGGTTGTTAACCCGAGCATGTCCCAGTATTTTTCGGGAATAGGCAGTGTCTCTAGTAGTATATCGTTGTCAATACGCTCGGCCGGAATGATCTCTAGCAGTGCTTTTTGTGCCGCTTTTTTTTCAGCCTGCGCAATAGTGCTTTTAGTGCCTTCATAAGTGCCGGCGAGTATACCGGCGGTAATCAAGGCAAAAACACATAATAATAAGCCGTTTTTACTAATAGATTGCTGCAACATTATAGCGGTATTCCTCGTTAGGGCTCTCGTGAGCGTGTGGCTTTTTCGCTGCGTTTGTGGCCATAGGTGCGCGGCAGGGTATAGTAGTCAATAAAGGGGGCTGCAAAATTCATTAACAATACAGCAAATGCAATGGCGTCGGGGTAATTGCCCCACACGCGTATAATGTAAATGAGTACACCAATACTGGCACCAAATATTAACCGGCCTTTATTGCTGGTGGCAGAACTTACCGGGTCGGTAATAATAAAAAAAGCACCCAGCATAGTACCGCCTGAAAGTAGGTGTAATAACGGTGAGCCCCCACTGTTTGAACTGCCGCTGTCATAAAAAATAGCGGCCATCAGTGTTAGTGCCACTAGCATGGCAACTGGGGCATGCCAGGTAAATATACGTTTGTATAATAGTACTAAGCCACCGAGTAAAAAGGCAATATTTACCCATTCCCAGCCGGCACCTGCCCACAGCGCGCGATTAAATACGGGTTCATTAGCATAGATTTGCTCGACCATATAACCTTGTTGTTGTTTAAATAAATCCAGTGGTGTGGCGCCGGTATAACCATCAATCGCGATGCCCATAAACACTTGTTGAAGGCTGGCGGTGAGACTCGGGAGCGACTGAGCTTCATTGAGCAGTGGTGTGGCTGCCCCCCACTGGGTCATCTCAAGGGGGAATGATATAAGCAGTATCACATAGCCAATCATGGCGGGGTTAAATGGATTAAAACCTAAACCGCCATAGAGTTGTTTTGCAAGAATAATGGCGATAGCCGTACCGATGACTAATAGCCACCAAGGGGCGTAAGGGGGCAGTGCAATGGCGAGTAAAAAAGCGGTGACTAGCGCACTGCCATCATTGAGGTAAACACCTATTGGGCGGCGGCGTAGATACAGCACTAATGCCTCACAGGTAAGTGCTGTAATACTTGCCAGTACAATATTGATCAAGCTTCCCCAACCAAAAAAGTAGGTCAGTGCAATGATGCCTGGAAGCATTGCACCTAATACCCAGCGCATGAGTCCGCCGGTATTCATAACGGCGTGAGCGTGTGGTGAGGTCGTTTTAAAAAAAGCCATAAATACTCATTGTTAATCTGTTTTATTTACTCTGGTGTATCTTTGGGGGCAGCGTCTTTGGCTTGTGCGAGCTTCTCGCTCAATTTTTCTACGCCACTGCGAAAAGCATCAATATTATCATCACCGTCACTTTGCGCTTTTTCAAAGCGTGCTTTCGCTTTTTTCAGGCGTTTTTCCAGTGAGGCTATTTGTTCTAATTGTTTTTCTGCCGGTGTCATTGTTGCCATAGCCGCTGCCTTTTCTTTGGCTTTGGTGATGGCAGCATTGGCGGCATCTTGTGTAGTATTTTGTTCTGTGGTGGCAGGGTCGGGGGCTTGCTGCAATATTGCCTTTAACTCGGTTTGAGCATCTTGGCGTTTAGCGTTGAGCGTTTCAATACTGGCTTGCAGTATTGCTTGTTGCTCAGCCGGTGCGCTGGAGAGTTTGGTTTGCGCGCGTGCAATGCGTTTATCAAGCGAGGCTATGGTATCTTTTAGTTTTTCATCCGCACTCATACTCACTTTTGCCTGCGCTTTTGCAATAGCCGCTGCCACTGGATCAGTTGGGGCAGCTTGTGTCGGGCTATTGTTGTGCTCTGTAAGGTTTTTTTCTGCATCTTGCAGGCGCACCTGTGCCTGTTTGATTTGCGCGCTGATCTTTTCGCGTTGATCACCCTCGGCCTGATCGAGCTTTTGCTGTAGTTTCGCTAATCGCTCTCGTGTGCTGGAGAGTGTACGCTCAAGCTTGGCTTGCTGAGCTTGAGGGTCGTTTTTCTTTTCTTGCAATCGTGCCATCGCTGCTGCAACGGGATCATCTGTTGGCTGGCTTGATGGCGTATCGGGTGTAGTTGCAGGTTTATTCGCAGCTTTTGCTTTAGCGGCTTCGGCTGCTTTTTTACGGGCAAGGCGCTTGGCTTCTTTTTCTTCCTCGGCTTTTTCCATGCGACGTTGCCGAAATTCAAAGCGTTGTCGGGCATGGTCTGATTTTAGTTTTTCTTCGGCCTGTTGGCGAATAATTCCTTTAGCGGCACGATAGTGCTGTACAAGGGGAATGTTGGAAGGGCATACATAAGAGCAGGCACCACACTCGATACAATCCATCAAATGGTAGTTTTGTGCACGCTCATAATCCTCGGCTTGGGCATACCAGTAAAGCTGTTGTGGCAGCAAGCTCGCCGGACAAGCTTCTGCACACATGCCGCAGCGAATACAGGCCTGAGCGGGGGGTTGTGCGGGCAACTCATCGTGTGAGGGCGCCAGAATACAGTTAGTCGTTTTAACCACCGGTGCTTCATCGCTTTGCAGTGCAAAGCCCATCATTGGGCCGCCCATAATAAGCTTTGCCGCTTTAGCACGATTAAATCCATGTGCGTGTAAAATGTGGCTAATAGGTGTGCCAAGCAGCACTTCAATATTGCGTTGTGTTTGCAGTGATTGACCGACTACGGTGGTAATGCGAGAGGTGAGTGGCTCACCAAAGCGCACCGCGCGATAGGCTGCAACGGCGGTACCGATATTTTGTACAACAATACCCAGACTTGCCGGTATATCCTTCGCGGGCACTTCTTGCCCTGTTAGAATTTGCACTAACTGTTTTTCACCGCCAGAAGGGTATTTTGTCGGGAAGGTCGCAATCTCTATGTGTGTACCTTTCGCTGCCGCTTGCATGGCTTTTATAGCGTCGGGTTTATTATCTTCAATACCGATAATCAAGGTGCTGGGTTGTCTTAAGATAAAACTCAACAATAATGCGCCCTGGATAATCTCATCGGCGCGGGTCTGCATCAGGGTGTCGTCGGCAGTAATATACGGTTCGCATTCGGTGCCATTTAAGATCAGGGTGTCAATGGTATGGCTGTCGCTGGGGTTGAGTTTAACCGCTGTCGGAAAGCCTGCGCCTCCTAAACCGGCTATACCTGCTTCGCGAATTTTATCAATTAATTCACGGTGACTTAGCTGTGTGTAATCCTCGCAGGCATCGTAGGCTATCGCCTGATGTTGCCCGTCGCTGTTTAGCACAATACATTTGCCCCAAAGACCTGATGCATGAGGGAGCGGGCGATCTTCAATAGCGGTGATAGTACCAGAGGTCGATGCGTGTACCGGGGCGCTGAAAACCCCGACGGCTTCGGCAATTTTTTGCCCGGCCAATACGGTGTCACCGACTTCAATGATGGGTGTTGCTGGTTGACCTATATGTTGGTTCAGCGGGAATACTAACTCCTGTGGCAGCGGTACATTGCCCAGTGGTTGTTGCATTGATTGCTGTTTGTTTTCCGGTGGGTGTACGCCGCCGGGAATATCCCATATGCGTCTCATGCGGCTTGTCCTTCATCATCACTGGTTGCATTACTATTGCGATCTGTCGCAATAATCGATGAGCCGGGTTTGTCCCAGCGCCAGTCTTTAAGGGTTGTCTCAACGGGCAACATATCAATACAGTCTACAGGGCAGGGTTCGACACAGAGGTCTCACCCTGTGCACTCAGCGGCAATAACTGTATGCATTTGTTTTGCTGCGCCTAAAATGGCATCGACAGGACAAGCCTGAATGCACTTGGTGCAACCAATACATTCATCTTCACGAATAAAGGCGACAGTTTTGGTGTCGGCTTCTTCACCGTGTTCTTCATCCAGTGATGGGGCTTCGATATCGAGCAAGTCGGCAATTGCGTTAATGGTATTTTGGCCACCAGGGGGGCATTTGTTAATGGCTTCGCCATTGGCAATACCTTCGGCATAAGGGCGGCAACCCGGGTGTCCGCACTGGCCACATTGTGTTTGTGGTAGCAGTGCGTCGAGCTGTTCGACGATAGGGTCGCCCTCGACTTTAAAGCGTACGGCAGCAAAGCCCAGTATTGCACCAAACAATAATGCGAGGCTACCGAGAACAATCAGTGCTGTTAACACGGGGTTGTGTAATAAAAAATCTATCATAAATGGTATTGGTACTTAAAATCGATGGTTAAACGAGGCCGGCAAACCCCATAAAGGCGAGCGACATAAGGCCTGCGGTAATCATGCCAATAGCGGCACCTTGAAACGGCTCTGGTACATCGGCAACACTAATGCGCTCACGCATCGCAGAAAATAAAATCAGCACTAATGAAAACCCCAGTGCTGCGCCAAAGCCAAATAAGCTGGACTCAAAGAAAGAGCGTGCTTTAGCGGTATTTTGCAAAGCGACACCCAAAACAGCACAGTTAGTGGTGATGAGTGGTAAAAAGACACCCAGTACGCGATACAATAGCGGGCTCGTTTTTTCAATAAACATTTTGGCAAACTGTACGACAACCGCGATGACTAATATAAATGAAATCGTTTTAAGGTATGTTAATGCAAAGGGTTCAAGTAGATATGTATTGACTAAGTAGCTACAAATTGAAGCCAGTGTTAATACGAAGGTTGTTGCACCACCCATGCCAATGGCAGTCTCTAGTTTATTAGATACACCCATAAAAGGGCAGAGTCCTAAAAACTGAACGAGTACAAAATTATTAACTAATATTGTACTGATTAATATTACGGCAAGCTCGGTCATTAATATCTCTACTATGGTATTGCTATTACAGTTTGTGGGTGGGTATTGGTAGCTTGTGGCCTACATTACGCGCATACCCGGTGTGGCACCACTGTGAGGTTCTAATAAATAGATCTCTTTACCGCCTGGTCCTGCGGCTAACACCATGCCCTCAGACAAACCAAACTTCATTTTTCTGGGTGCGAGATTCGCAACCATAATGGTGAGTTTGCCTTCGAGCTGTTCTGGTTGGTAGGCACTTTTTATACCTGAGAATACCGTGCGTGTCTCACCACCTAAATCCAGTGTAAGTTGCAATAGCTTGTCGGCCCCTTCAACATGTTGCGCCTGAATAATTTTAGCGACTCGCAAATCGGTTTTAGCAAAGGTGGCAAAGTCAATTTCTTCACTCAATGGCTCATCGGCCAAAGGGCCGGTGGCCACAGTTTTAGTTGCCACATCAATAGCGGCCTGATTGGCGGCTATCATGGCGTCTATCTGGTCTTTTTCTACACGTGTCAGTAATGGTTTGAATGGGTTAATACGACTGCCGCCGCGATAACTTATCGGTGTATTCCAGCTGAGGCTTTCATCGAGAAACGCTTCTGCATTTTTGACAAGATCAGGTAGTACGGGTTTCAAATAGGTTAAAATAGCACGAAACATATTGACCCCGAGACTACAGATATCGATTACCTGTTGCTGGTTGGCCGGGTCTTTAGCGAGACTCCATGGTGCTTTGGCCGCGATATATTCATTGGCGGCATCAGCCAGTGCCATGATCTCGCGCATGGCTTTTGCGTACTCGCGTTTCTCATACAGTTCGGCAATCACATCGCCTGCGCTTACGGCTTGCTGCCATAGAGCTGGGTTGTCAATTGTGGTGGATAATTCGCCGCCATTTTTTTGAATAAATTTTGCAGTGCGACTGGCAATATTGACCACTTTACCAACAAGATCAGAGTTGACCCGCTGGAGAAAGTCATCCAGGTTCAGATCGAGATCATCAACGCTTGCAGTCAGTTTAGCGGCAAAATAATAGCGTAGGTACTCAGGGTTCAGGTGATCGAGATAGCTGCGGGCGTTAATAAATGTACCTCGCGATTTGGACATTTTTTTGCCGTTAACCGTTAAAAACCCGTGTACATTAACCGCCGTTGGTGTGCGAAACCCGGCACAACTTAGCATCGCAGGCCAAAAGAGCGCGTGAAAGTTGACGATATCCTTACCGATAAAGTGATAAAGTTCGGTATCACCTTCACTCCCGGCAAGCCAGTAATTGCGCCAATCATCGCCCTTTTGATCACAGAGGTGCTTAAAGCTGGCAATATAACCAATCGGTGCATCTAACCACACGTAAAAATATTTACCCGGCTCACCGGGTATCTCAAAGCCAAAGTAGGGGGCATCGCGAGAAATATCCCACTGCTTTAAGCCGCTGTCTAGCCATTCTGCAAGTTTGTTGGCAACTTCTGTTTGCAGGTGGCCTGCACGAGTCCACTGTTTTAAAAAGTCGCTAAACGCAGGCAGGTTAAAAAAGAAATGTTCGGATTCTTTTTCTATCGGTGTTGCACCTGAAATAACCGATTTAGGGTTAATAAGCTCTGTGGGCGAATAAGTACTACCACAGACTTCACAATTATCACCGTATTGGTCATCACTCTTACATTTAGGGCAGGTGCCTTTAATGTAGCGGTCAGCCAAAAAAAGTGACTTTTCAGGGTCGTAGGGCTGGGTAATATGGCGGCTTTCAATATGCCCCTGCTCTTTTAGGCGATTATAAATAAGTGCTGAGAGTTCCTGATTTTCATCGCTGTGTGTCGAGTGATAGTTGTCAAATTCAATAAAAAAGTCGGCAAAGTCGCGTTCGTGCTCAGCTTTTACCTTGGCAATTTGCTCTTGCGGGGTGATGCTCAACTCTTCGGCTTTGAGCATGATGGCCGTGCCATGGGCGTCGTCGGCACACACATAAGTACACTCGTGGCCTCGCATTTTCTGAAAGCGTACCCAGATATCAGTTTGAATGTATTCCACTAGATGGCCTAAATGAATGGCGCCATTAGCATAGGGAAGTGCACTGGTGACGAGTATCTTGCGAGGGTCCATGGATGGGTACTACCTTTGATCAAGTTAATGTGGTCGGTTATTGTGGGTTAGTCGCAATATTATGCGACTGCCTGTGTTTGTTTTTTAGTCAGCAAGGTGTGCATTAAGGTGTGTGCCAAGCTCACTTATGCCAGTTTGCGTGTATTTGCACATAAAAGTGACCTGTCCGCCCAAAAAGCGCAGAATTATACCATTTCTAGACGTTTGTCGCAGTTGCTTTGATAGATTACCGGATTAAATTCAGCGTCTGCTGGTTTTTTAACACGCACGCACGTGTACTGGTTCTATTCACCGATCACCGGTGCCAGTACGCCATCAATAATGACTGATGGTATGATGTGGTGTCATTGATAATAAAGAGTTTGCTATGTCTAGCTATATTGAAAATACAATTGTGCCGTTGTTATCGACTATTGAGGTACCACTGGTACAAGAAAACCTGCTGAGTTTACAGGCGCTCACTGATATTGCGTATGAGCAGCAGTGTGTGCGCTTAACTCTCAGTATTGGGTTTCCCGGACGGCAGCTTCATCAGCAGTTGAGTGAGACTATCAAACAGCGGCTATTGGCTCTGCCTGAGGTCACTGCTGCAGAGGTCACTGTTCAATGGCGCGCACCGGTGAGTGATAATGTTGAAGGCAAAGAGCCACTTCCCGGTGTGCGTAATGTTATTGCAGTGGCCTCTGGTAAAGGCGGGGTCGGTAAATCGACAACAACCGTTAATGTGGCCTTGGCAATGGCTCAGTTAGGTGCTCGGGTAGGGGTCTTAGATGCTGATATTTATGGCCCTAGTCAGCCGCAAATGTTGGGTGTTGGTGTTAAACGCCCAGAACTTGTCAATCAACAATTGATGGTGCCCCATGAATCCTACGGTGTGCAGTCAATGTCGATGGGTTATTTGGTCAATGAAAATACGCCGATGGTATGGCGTGGACCTATGGCGACAGGTGCGCTACAACAACTGATTTTTCAAACGCAATGGGATGATCTTGATTATTTATTCGTCGATATGCCACCTGGTACAGGTGACATTCAACTAACACTATCGCAAAAAGTCCCGGTGACAGGTGCAGTTATTGTAACAACACCACAAGATATTGCGCTACTGGATGCCATTAAAGCGGTAGAGATGTTTACCCGTGTACATATTCCTATTGTGGGTGTTGTTGAAAATATGGCGACACATATTTGCTCACAGTGTGGTCACGAGGAGCATGTTTTTGGTGAAGGTGGCGGCGAACGTATTGCTAGCGATTATCAAACACAATTGCTCGGTGCGCTGCCGTTATCATTGGCTATTCGCAAAGACGCCGATGGTGGAAAACCCTCTGTAGTCGCCGATCCAGAAGGCGATATTGCTGGGCACTATCGCGATATTGCCCAGCGCGTTGCGGCGGGTTTGTGGCAGCAACAGGTAATGGCACAAGCCATGCCCGATATTGTGGTTAGCGACGATTAGCCCGGGCTCTGTTTTGTACCGATGTTATTGGCGGCGCTGTTGCTTTTGATAGTGGCGCAGCCCATCTTGGCTCACGCTAAACTCACCAGTATTAGAAAATGAAATAAACGTGTGTGGTATTTTCGTTAGTTCTTTAAACAGTTGGGCTGATTGTTGGCGTAGCTGTTGAACTTGTTGCCGCTTACCCTCTTTTTCAAATGCCTGAACAAGTCCGGTAAAAATGATGGGTGTGTCCATTAAAAAGTCATAAGCGCTGTCTTTTTGTGCGGAATCCAGTTCAGCGTAAGCGCTGCCGAGGTCGTCAAAAATATGAACCATATACTTACCTGCCGCGAGAGAGGCCTGTTCGGAGAGCTCTTTATGGCTGGCAAGCTCCCATAAAGTGATAAAGGATAGTGCGTAGGCAACTCCCATATCACCAATGGCAAACTGCTGTTGTTGCAAGTAGCTTTCAACCTCTTTACGCGATTGACTAAAGGCGTCTTTTAGCTGTGATTGCGTCTTGGCTGAACCACCGCTGAGATGGCGTGCAATTTCAGCCGCAGCATTGCCGCGTGCACTTTCGCCGGCGGGTAAGTTGGCAGTAATAATTCCGCCGCGCGCTTTAATCGATTCATTAATGGTTGATTCGTCGAGCGTATCAACGAGAGAATCCAAGTCGACAATATTGGGGAGGTGTTTGGCTGAAATTTCGGCATGCGCCACGGTGCTGCACACTAGCAGCAATAATAAACAGTAAAGGTAGTGCATGGGTAAGCTCCCCTATAATCTATATTGAATGATCCGTATTGCGTGTGGTGTACTACGGTGGTGCTTATATCCGCTTATGCACTGGCTGTTTGATTATGGGCAAGGGTAGCGGTGATTGCAGGCAGTCTCAGATAGCTATAAATAGCAGATGGAGATAGCTATTTTGAGCAATAATAACAGTCAGTGGCTTAGTCGTTACACGCTAGGTTCTAGGTGTTATTACCCTAGTGATATATAACTTGTTTAAAACACTACCGCCTGAAATGCCTGCGCTATAAGCGTACGCATAATGGCATATAAAGGCGGTTTTTCGCAAGCGTATAACGGCTATATTACTTGAGAATAATAGGTGTGATTATTAATAATGAGCAACGGCTCGCGTTTTGATCACTTAGCGAGCTCTGTCTTTTCTTGGGTGCGTTTGTAACCGAGGTGTGCGATATCCGGTGGAAACAACATAGCCCATGTCCACTCCAGAAAAAGGCGTGTTTTACGTGCGATGGTAGGTACTTTTAAAAGATATATTCCGCGCCACATTAACCAGGCAAAAAAGCCAGAGAAGCGCACGCCATAAATCTCAGCAACGGCTTTATTATGGCCAATAGACGCCAGTAGCCCAATGGGTTTGTAGCGAAAGGGTTGTGTTGATTGACCGGCGATATGCGCACTAATATTGCGAGCCAGATGTTTCGCTTGGCGATCGGCAAACTGTGCCGTTGGTGGGCAGAGTTTGTCGTCGTAAGCATTGGGCACCAGCGCGCAATCGCCCAGTGCCCAGACACCACTCAGGCCTGCGACTGACATATCGGGTTGGGCAATAATTTTGCCGCGCTCTAACGGTAATGGGTCGTGTTGTAAAAACTGGTGAGGTGTTGTACCGATGGTACAGATAATGGTGGCACCTGCAATGACGTCGCCGCTGTCGAGGGTGACCTTTTCATGTTCAATTGTGGCTGCGCAGGCATTTAAGCGCACATCAATACCGCGTTCGGCAAAAATCGCGGCCGTTTTTTGGCCGAGCTTGGCTGATAATTCAGGCAATAACTGATCCATAGCATGCAGTAATATAATTCTACAATCATTGCGCTCGACATTTTTATAGTAGCGCTCAGCTGATTTTAAAAAATCATCAATCTCGCCGGCGGTTTCTACACCACTAAACCCACCGCCGATGATGATAAACGTGGTTAGTTGTTTGCGTCTTTCTTCGCTGGGGTGAATGGTGGATTGTTCAAGCCGTTCAATAATAGTATTGCGAATATGCAGTGCATCACCAACAGTTTTCAGTGGCAGTGTATGCTCAGCTAACCCCTCAAGCATGGTTAAATTAGCTTTAACACCTGCTGCAAATACAATGTGGTCAAAGCTCAACACGCCGGGTTCGTTGTTATGGTAGTGCACTTGTTTTTTTTCAAAGCAAATGCGCTCAACGGTGACCATACGAATGCGCGTGCGCTTTACCATTTGGCGAATCGGTGCTTGCACGTGACTGGGTAATACTGATGCACCCACCACTTCCGGTAACAGCGGGTTGAAGGTGACAAAGTTGGTTTCGCTTAATAAATAAATTTCCCAATCGTCGGGAATTGTGTTTTCTAAGCGCCGTGCGAGTGTGGCACCTGCAAAACCGCCGCCAATAATGACAAGGTTTTTTTTCTCTGGATCATCCTTTAGGTCGTTCATAGTTGCCTCTATATAATATTAATGTAGATAGCGTGTCGCCCAACTGCTGATAATCTCCGATACATAAATAGCATCGTCTTTATTGGTGAGTAGATGATCTGCTTTGTCTAGGCTAACAAAACTTTTAGGGTGTTTAGCCGCGGTATAAATTTTTTCGGCTTCTTGCACTAATACGGTGGTGTCAGTGGGCGAGTGGAACACTAATAACGCTTGTTTAAGCTGTTTTATATGTTCGCGTTTACTGGCCTGTTGAAGGTCATCTAAAAATTGTTTTTTGATGGTGAAGTCTCTGCCTGCTAAATTAACGGTGGCCTTACCGTTGGCCTGAATATCATCTATATTACATTGGAATTGTTTGGCAACATGGGCAGGGTCTGCCGGCGAACCAATGGTGACGACGCCTTTAGCCTCGGTGATGGCATGAGCGGCTGCGAGTACGGCTGTGCCGCCTAGACTATGGCCAATAAGTAATTCAGGGGCTTTGATGTGGTTGCGCAAAAAATCGGCCGCTGCAATAAGATCCCCCACATTTGATGAAAAGTTGGTGTTGGCAAAATCACCATCGCTATTGCCCAGGCCTGTAAAGTCAAAACGCAGTACGCCGTAGCCTTTTTCGACGAGGGCTTTAGCAATGCGCGATGCGGCAACAATGTCTTTATTACAGGTAAAACAGTGCGCGAGTAATGCAATGTGTTTTGGCTCAGTGGCTGGCTGTTCTAATAAACCAGCTAGCTCGTGACCTTGTTGGCCTGTAAAGGTGACTTTTTCTCGACGAGGTGGATAGGATGCTGGCACGTGGTCTCCAAATAATAATAGGATCTGTTGTATTTACAGTACAGTGTCTTGTGATGGATGTCGCGTAAATTAGAGGCTTTCTGATGGGTAAAGTTCAATAATCACAGTAGGCGCTTTTAGGCCTGCGGGCACTGACTGGGGCCATTTTTGTATTTACTGCTTTATAGCGGAGTCTAAAACCAGTATTATCAGCCGGATTTTTCGGCTAAGAGCAGTATTTCGTGAAATAAGTGCTGTACTGCTGCCGATTGGCGGTTATCTGTGATGATGTGGAGTGTCTATGAGTATTAAATCCGATAAATGGATGCGCCGAATGGCGGATCAGCACGGCATGATAGAGCCTTTTGAAGCAGAGCAGGTGCGCTATGGTGAACGGGGTGATCGCTTAGTTTCTTACGGGACCTCCAGCTATGGTTATGATGTGCGCTGTGCTGATGAGTTCAAGATTTTTACGAATGTTCACTCAACAATTGTTGACCCTAAGAATTTTGACGAAAACAGCTTTGTCGATATAAAGAGTGATGTCTGTATTATCCCCCCTAATTCCTTTGCGCTGGCGCGCACGGTTGAATACTTTCGTATCCCTCGCAGCATATTGACCGTCTGTTTGGGTAAGTCGACCTATGCGCGTTGTGGGATTATTGTCAATGTGACACCGCTGGAGCCTGAGTGGGAAGGGCACGTAACTCTGGAGTTTTCCAATACGACGCCACTGCCGGCTAAGATCTATGCTAACGAAGGTGTTGCACAGATGCTGTTTTTTGAATCCGACGAAATCTGTGAAACTTCCTATAAAGACCGAGGCGGTAAATACCAAGGGCAAACGGGTGTTACTTTGCCACAGACGTAGTACGACAGTGCCCATTAGTGACATTGTTCGTGGTTTGCACTGACCTAACGGGTATTATGCCTCTTTCAATGAAAGTGTGATGCCCAATATAAGGAAAGCGCTATGTGCAGGTATGTTGTCGTATTTTTACTGTGTTCTGTTATCCCGTGTGCTTGGAGTGTAGCGCTTGATGCCTGTGCGCATACCGATAACGATTGCACATTTATCGCATTTGATGAATCCAATCAACGCTACCATAGGATCAACAACGATAGGGCGAACCGGCCATTTTCACCATTTTCTACCTTTAAAATACCCCATACACTGATTGCACTTAAAACGGGTGCTGCAACGTTTTCGCACCACTATACGATTGATCTTAACCGGTACCCTCAGGAGGCATGGTGGCCTGATAGCTGGCTGGGTAAGCATACATTGCAAACGGCCTTTCAATACTCTGTTGTACCTATTTATCGTGTATTTGCCCAGCAAATCGGTGTATTCAATATGCAGCGTTATCTCGATCACTTTCGCTATGGTAATCAACGCCTAGCGCCAGAGATTGATAACTTCTGGCTCAATGGCCACTTAGCTATTTCAGCTAAAGAGCAAGTCGACTTTTTACGCAAGGCCTATCGGAATGAATTTTCATGGGTGGCAGATTCAAAACAACAACTAAAGACGTTGATGTTGGTAGAATCCACGCCCGAGTATCGCCTGTATGCTAAAACCGGGGCTGGATTTTTGGCACCGGATAAAACTTTAGGGTGGTATGTTGGCTTTGTTGAACGCGATAGCCCTACAGGGGTTAATGTGTATTATTTTGCGCTCAATGTAGAGGGTAATAGTATTGATGCTATTCGCAATCGGCGTATCGATATGGCCATGTTGCATTTAAAACAATTGGGAATCCTGTAACAATTAATAACTGATGATAAGGAATGGTAATGATGAAAAAATGGTGTCTGGTATTATGGATTATGGCAGTGTTAGGGTGTGCAACGGCATCAGGACCACCATTTAGTGAGGCTTCATTTAAGGCGAGTGAAGCGCTGATTTACATTTATCGTGTACCTGTAGTGACCGGTTCGGCAAATCCTTTTGTGCCAGGTGTTAAACTCGACAATACCCCGGTTGGGCCAATTAAAATTGGGGGTTATTATCCTCTTGTAGTAGCGCCAGGTGAGCACCGTTTAGCCATAACAAACTTAACGGGTAAGGTTGTAGCTGAGCATGTGTTTACGCTAGTGGCCGGTGAGGTTAAATACTTTGAATACGCACAAAGTCTGACGAACTTCTCATCGTCTTATAGAAATACAGTGGCCGTAAATAGCCAAGACCATTTCTTAGAAGTGCCCGCGCAGTTTGCAAAAAAACGGTTGTTTAAAACTAAGCTAATGAAGCGCTCATCGCAGTAATGCGATTGAGGGGCTTTCACTACAGTAAGTGAAAGACCCTCTTGCACAGCTTGTGTCTATGGCCTGTGTTTGTGTGTATTACGTTTTAGTTTATATTGTAGTTTAGCGAATATTCATACAGTTCGCGTAGTAGGTGACAGTTGCCGGCCAATCAGAAAATACACCGATCACACCCACATCGCGAGCTAATACATCAAGTACATTCATCATGTCACCATCGTTATTAATAGCATCGAGCACACTTGAATAATAAAACGTATTACCTCCTTGCTTGACGTCTTCTAGTAGGCGGCCTGAGCGTTCGAGAGTCCATGTGATAATATCTAAGCCTGCAACATTGGCTAGTTTGGCATACTCAGAAGGCACGATATTGTTGTGAGCATCTGTTGTGATTAACGCAAATATTGGCGGGGCTATGATGTTAACGCCATTGGCTACCATAGCTTCAAAATCTGCAAGTGTCGGTGTAAAGTCAGGGTCGTCATAGACGCGGCTATCAAGAAAAACAGCCTGTTTACCAAAGCGGGGGTTGTTATCGATCCAGTAGCGCACATCATCCATATTAAAGGACTGTGCCCATACCCTACGAGCAGGAATGCCAGCTTCTTTGTACTCGTTGATCATTTGTTGAGCGTATTCTTGTTGCGTATAGTCACCCTCAAATGGCATAGCGACACTGGGTGCTTTTAACTCGGGTGTGAATTTAACACGTAATTTTTTAAATAGACGAATACTTTCTTTGTGGCTCAGCACGGTGCCGCCTGTTGCGTATAAGTCTGTGCGCCAGTTAGCGGTGCCGCTTAAGTATTGCGCAACGGTGGTGGCGTTGGGGTCACTTGCATCCATTTTCCCTTTGAGTGTTTTAAATTCTTCTAAGGTAATGTCACTTGTACAACAACGTGCACTAGCAGGCTCGCCCGTTAATGGATTGGCGGGTGTGAAAGGAATAGAACACTTGGCGGCAAGTGGTGTGTCTAAAATATTGGTGGTGGTGTGCAAATCGCATTGAGAATGGCGGCAGACTAACTCGCGATCTTTCGTAAAAGTGACATCACACTCAACAATACCAGCGCCCATTTTAGCGGCTGCTTCGTAAGATTCTTTAGTGTGTTCAGGAAATTGCAACGCAGCACCACGGTGGCCAATTGAAAAATCAGTTTTATAAAAAGGCCCATTAGCGCAGCTTTGCAGGCGGCGTTTTAGACGACGCTTTTGACGTGTGTCTTCATCCATATCATTAACAAGATAAGCCGGGCGTGGGCCTAGCTGTACTTTTTGTGTGCTCTTATATTTATGTTGGGGTTTGTAAGAGTAAAACCCATAGTCATCATTGTATTGAAAGAAGTAGGGCGAGGCGAAAGTGCTAGTGCTGTACAGTGCAAAGGCACTTAAACACGCTATAGCTAATTTCAGGGTTAAGTGTCGAGACATAATTGACTCCAGATCAGTGGTATATTGAAATTATATAGATAGTTGGTATAGAGCGTTGGAATTTACCGTGTGAAATAGTGAGTGCTATTTGTGTCGATAAGATGTCAATTTAATGATAACTGCGCATTAAAAAGGTATTTGGTGTAATCTGGATAAATTGTAAACATTGATCGTGTTATTTTTATACATCTTTATTTGGAGGCAATTACACGGGCTGAGCAGCAGGCCATTATATAAGCCATTGGCAACTGCTCTCACCCCATCACGTGTGTTTATTTTCCTCTGGATTCAATACGCCGCTCAATGCCAACGCCTTCCATAATACGTGTTGCCAGCTCTTCAATGGATAGGTGAGTTGAGTTTAAGTGGGGGATTTTATGCCGAGTAAACAATGAGGTTACTTGGCGGGTTTCAAATTCACACTGTACGCTTGAGGCGTAGCGAGAGTTTGCTAAGCGCTCTTGACGAATACTGGCTAAGCGTTTGGGGTCTATCAGTAAGCCAAATAATTTGTCTCTGTAAGGTTGCAGTGCTTTAGGAAGCGAGCGGGTATCGAAATCATCTTCGGTAATGGGGTAGTTAGCGGCCATGAGCCCATAGTGCATACCCAGATATAGGCAGGTGGGTGTTTTGCCGCTGCGACTGACACCGACTAGAATAACATCGGCCTGATGGTAGTTATGGGTACGGCCACCATCATCGTTTTCCAGTGCAAAGTGGATGGCTTTTATCCGGCGGTGATAATCACTTTGATTGATAGTGTAGACACTACCTGCTCGCTGATCGGCATTGCAGCCAAAAAACTGCTCTAGCGGCCCCAGAAAGGCATCGAACATATCGAGGGCAAACCCTTGGGATGATTTGATGATGGCTCGATACTCCGCTGAAACTAGGCTCATCACGACAACAGGCGGTTGATTATGCTTCTGTGCATGCTGATTAATGCGTCTGGCGGCCATTTCGGCTCGTGCTTTCGTATTAATATAAGGCAGCGTAACCTGGTCAAATTCAATGTCACTAAAGCGCGATAGCAGGCTTTGACCGAGTGCCTCAGCAGTAATACCTGTGCCATCAGAGATGAAAAAGGCGGTATATTTCATAAAGCGTCCCTTGGTTGATGGTTTTATGGCCAAAATATGTGACTTTATCGGCCAAAATGATCCTTTAGAGTTTACAGAAACTATTCTCTGACTTCCCCTTGATTTCACTATATAATGCGCCCAATTTTCTTTCAGTGAGTCATGGTTAACTGAGGTGTCATAATGACTAAATATGTGTTGTGGTTTGATGGGCTAGGAATGGATGACGTAGGCCGCGTGGGTGGCAAAAATGCGTCTCTTGGTGAAATGATTAGCCACCTTAAAGGTATGGGGGTTAGCGTACCTAACGGCTTCGCAACCACCGCTGATGCATTTAGGGAATTCCTTCAGCAAAGTGGTCTCAATGACCGTATTCAGAACGTATTATCTGAGCTTGATACTGAGGATGTCAATGCTCTGGCTAAAGCCGGTGCGGATATTCGTCAGTGGGTTATCGATACTCCTTTTCAACCTGAGCTGGAAGAGGCTATACGCGAAGCGTTTGTCACTTTGCAAGATGGCAATGAGAATCTTGCTGTAGCGGTGCGCTCCTCAGCCACTGCTGAAGACTTGCCTGATGCCTCGTTTGCAGGCCAACAAGAAACCATGCTAAATGTTCGTGGCTATGAGCAGGTGTTACACGCAATTAAAGAGGTTTTCGCTTCTTTGTTCAATGATCGCGCTATTAGCTACCGTGTTCACCAAGGGTTTGAGCACGCAGAAGTGGCTCTATCTGCCGGTATTCAGCGCATGGTGCGCAGTGAAACTGGCTCTAGCGGCGTTATGTTCACCCTCGATACTGAATCTGGTTTTCGCGAAACCGTCTTTATTACATCGTCTTATGGCCTAGGTGAAACTGTCGTACAAGGTTCAGTCAATCCCGATGAGTTTTACGTGTACAAAAAGGGGCTGCAAGAGGGTAAACCGGCTATCTTACGGCGTAACCTTGGTAGCAAAGCCATTAAAATGATTTACTCATCAAACCCTGATCAATTAGTCGACACAGTCGATGTGGCTGAAAGCGAGCGCAAACAGTTTTCGATTACTGATGCCGAAGCAGAAGAGTTGTCAAAGCAGGCATTGATCATCGAGCAACACTATGGCCGCCCAATGGATATTGAGTGGGCTAAAGATGGCGATGACCAGCAGCTTTATATTGTTCAGGCACGCCCTGAAACAGTGAAGAGCCAGGAATCCGGCAATGCGATAGACCGTTATAAGCTCAATGAAAAGGGCGATGTGCTGTGCGAAGGCCGCTCAATTGGACAGCGCATCGGGGCGGGTAAAGTTCGCGTTGTTAGTGGTTTATCCGAAATGGATCAGGTGCAGGCAGGCGATGTACTCGTCACCGATATGACAGACCCCGACTGGGAGCCTGTCATGAAACGCGCCAGTGCTATTGTGACTAACCGCGGCGGGCGTACTTGTCACGCGGCTATTATTGCTCGTGAACTAGGTATTCCTGCGGTTGTGGGATGTGGCGATGCAACTGCACTATTATCCACAGGCACACCTGTAACGGTGTCTTGTGCTGAGGGTGATACAGGTTATGTTTATGCCGGCGAACTCGACTTTACCCTATCTCAAGACAAAGTCGATGAGATGCCTGAGCTGCCATTTAAAATTATGATGAATGTTGGTAACCCAGACCGTGCCTTTACCTTTGCAGGCTTACCTCACAGCGGTGTAGGACTTGCTCGCTTAGAGTTTATTATCAACCGCATGATTGGTGTGCACCCTAAAGCGTTGATTAATTTCGATCAATTACCCAGTGACTTACAAGAGACTATCAGTGATCGCATCGCAGGATATGCGAGCCCTGTTGATTACTTTGTCGAGAAAATTGTTGAAGGTGTTGCGACCATCGCGGCGGCATTTGCACCTGAAACGGTTATTGTACGGATGTCTGATTTTAAATCTAACGAATACGCGCATTTAATCGGTGGTTCACTCTATGAACCCGATGAAGAAAACCCTATGTTGGGTTTTCGTGGTGCTTCGCGCTATGTTGCTGATTCTTTCCGTGAGTGTTTTGCTTTGGAGTGTAAGGCATTGCGTAAAGTGCGCGATGAAATGGGTCTGGATAATTTACAGATTATGATTCCGTTTGTGCGCACTGTTGATGAAGCGCGTCAGGTATCTGAACTCTTATCAGAGCATGGCCTAAGACGTGGTGAGAACGGTTTAAAACTGATTATGATGTGTGAGCTGCCGGCTAATGCATTGCTTGCTGAGCAGTTTTTAGAGTATTTTGATGGTTTCTCTATTGGCTCTAATGACCTTACACAGTTAACACTGGGGCTGGATCGAGATTCAGGTCTGGTGGCGCATTTGTTCGATGAGCGCAATGAGGCTGTGAAAGCATTATTAAAACCTGCCATTGCCGCGTGTAAAAAGGCGAATAAGTATATTGGTATTTGTGGTCAAGGGCCTTCTGACCATATCGACTTTGCTCAGTGGCTGATGGAGCAAGGGATTGATTCTGTATCGCTTAACCCCGATTCAGTGTTAGATACTTGGACTTATCTGGGCGAGCACTGTAAGTAAGCCGCTTAGTGATAGTGCTAAAAGGGCATTGGTGGCAACATTGATGCCCTTTTTTATTGCAGTGTTAATGCAGCTGTTATAGATAGAGGATATTATGGAATTAGTCATTGGTAATCAAAATTATTCAACATGGTCTCTGCGCCCTTGGTTGTTATTAACCGCATTTGAAGTGCCTTTTACTGAGATAAAAGAGTCCTTGGCCGCACCGGATTTAGGTGCGCGATTAGGTGCTTATTCTCCCACGAACCGGGTGCCGGTTTTAATTGATAATCAATTAACCGTATGGGACTCGTTGGCTATTTGTGAATATATATCAGAGCGCAGCCTCGATGGGCAAGGCTGGCCTGCCGACCGAATGGCAAGAGCCCAAGCGCGTGCTATTTGCGCTGAAATGCATTCAGGCTTTAACGCATTGCGCAATGAGTTGCCGATGAATTGTCGAGCAAAACGGTATGTTGATTTGTCTGAGGCTGCCCGGCTAGATGTTGAGCGTATTGATAAAATCTGGTCGTATTATCCACAACAGTACGCTGATCATGGGCCGTGGCTATTTGGCTCGTTCTCTATTGCCGACTGTATGTTTGCACCGGTAGCGCTGCGTTTTATGACCTATGGTATTTCTTTATCGCCGACAAGCCAGGCCTATTTTGAGGCTGTTTTAGCACATCCTGCTATTGTAAAGTGGCTGGCTGCTGCCAGTGAAGAAACAGAGATAGTGCCTATGGATGAAGCTGGCGAAGATATATAATTATAGATCTGGTCAGACATTTCACACAATAGTACCGAGCGTATACCCGGTGCTATTGGCACTACATAATCCTGTCTTATTGTTCAACACTATTGTTCAACAAAGGCCCTTTCAATAACATAGTGGGCTTTTACGCCTTTCAAGGATTCTTTAAAGCCGGCTTCATCAAGTATAGCGCAAGTATCTTTAAGCATGCTGGGGCTACCACAGACCATAAATCGGTCGTTTTCAGTATCCATTGGTGGTAGTTGAACATCACTGAATAACCGCCCGGTTTTCATTAAATCTGTCAGGCGGCCATTATGGCGATACTTTTCTCGTGTGACAGTAGGGTAGTAGATCAGCTTTTCTTTGACCGCATCGCCAAAAAACTCATTGTTGGGTAGCTCATTGGTAATATATTCTTGATAGGCGAGCTCAGAGATATGGCGAACACCGTGAGTTAAGATAATCTTATCGAAGCGTTCGTAAATCTCGGGGTCGCGAATAATGCTCATAAACGGCGCAAGCCCTGTGCCGGTACTGATCAAATACAGGTGTTTTCCCGGTAGTAAATGATCGGCAATCAATGTTCCTGTCGGTTTAGCACTGACAAGAACCTCATCGCCAACTTTAATATTTTGCAAGCGAGAGGTAAGCGGGCCATCGGGCACTTTAATGCTGAAAAACTCTAGCTCCTCTTCGTAGTTTGCGCTGGCAATGCTGTAGGCTCGCGTTAGTGGTTTTCCATTAACCTCTAGTCCCACCATAACAAAGTGGCCATTTTCAAAGCGCAGGCTGTCACTGCGGCTGGTATTGAAGCTAAATAGAGATTCATTCCAATGATGGACTTGTGTGACTTGCTCTTTAGTAAGTACTGCCATGATATTCCCTTGTGGGGTAAAAAGAAGAGTTACGAGGCATTATACGGGGGTTCTTTATATTGGGGAAATAGGATATTCTTATATTGCTAATCGATTTAGTTAATATGGAAGGGCAACTGCTATGAAGTATAGTTTACGACAGCTAGCTATTTTTCTCGCTGTGGCACATTATGAAAATATAACGCGTGCTGCTGAAAGCCTATTCATGTCTCAATCAGCAGCTAGCAGTGCCCTAAAGGAACTAGAGCAGCAATATGGCATTCAGCTGTTTGATCGTATAGGGAAGCGGTTGCAACTCAATCAGCTAGGCCGCGTATTGCGCCCTAAAGTAGAGGCGTTATTGTCTCAGGCACAAGCCCTAGAAGGGGCCTTTTTACAACACCAAGAACTGGGTAGTTTGCGTGTAGGGGCGACATTGACCATCGGTAACTATATGGCCATTGGCATTATGGCTGCCTATATGGATGAGCAGGCGGGCAGTAAGGTCGCTCTTGATGTTGCTAATACGGCCACAATTGTAGAAAAGGTTGAAAATTTCGAGCTTGATATTGGCCTTATTGAAGGGGAGCTTTCCCATAACGAGCTGGAGATAATACCCTGGCGACAGGATGAGCTGATTGTATTTTGCCACCCTGATCACCCCTTAGCTCGTCAGGCTGTTTTATCCGATGAGGACCTGCTCACCATCGATTGGGTTGTTCGTGAACCTGGTTCGGGTACCCGGCAAGGATTTGAACGCGCAATGACGGGGTTGTTACCCCAATTAACTATCGCATTAGAGTTACAGCATACCGAGGCTATTAAACGCGCAGTTGAGGCTAACTTAGGTGTGGGGTGTTTGTCGGGCATTGCTTTAAACGATGCCATGAAACGTGGCTCATTTGTCCCGCTGGCAGTTCCACATCGGCAGTGGTTGCGACATTTCTATTTTATTTTACACCCGCATAAATATCGTAGCGAAGGTGTTAATCGCTGGATTAGTTTATGCCAAGATGCACATTAGTCAGCGTTTGGCTTCATTTAATGATTTTACGCTACGTTGTCTTGGGTTGTGTCTTCCACGGCTTAAGCTGTATGCAGGGGCCAGTAAATACAATTGTACTTTCTTGGGGGGGTTCACGTGTACTTGTCGCTAATAGTTGCACACTGTTAGCGACTGCCTGCCACTTAGGTTTACTTAATGTCCAGTGTTTCTTAGCGTTATTCGTTACGCCTAAGTAGGTCAGCTGGTGAGTGTCTCTATCTTCTGCCCACAAATGCAATTCGTCAGGTAATGCTGTCGAAGAGGCGTGTTTTGACCACTGGATATGCAGCTGTGATGTTCCTGGTCGCGGGCCTTTATAAGCGCTGATGACGACATCAATACGAGTCGCCTCACGTTGGCTCATAGGGGCTATATAGCTAGCGGATTGTACCGCTAGTGGTCGTTGAAGAGCCTCTTGTGGCCCAGCGGGAAACAGTAAAATCAGTGCCAGCACTATTGCAGCCATAGTGCTGGTGAGTGTCATTGCTTGCCATAGTAGTATGCTTTTCCACCATGATGTGAGTGCCGTGGGTACACCACTGATTGTTTGTTGGGGCTGTTGTGCGCTCACTGAACCTTGATTGATCTGTGTTTCAATACGTTGCCAAAGCTCGGCTGAGGGCTGCTGTTTTAAGGGTAGCTGGTCATTAATGTCTGCTAAAGTGTCAGACCAGCTTGCGAGGGCTTCATTAAGCTCTGGAGAATGTGGTAGTAGTGCTTCCATACGTGAGCGTACACGTGTTGTCATTAGCCCTGCAATGTATTGACCGGCAAGATGTTGGCAAACGCGAGCTTGCCGATAGCGATTGGCCAGCTGGTGTGTCGTTATGTGTCGAGACATTGTCGTAGCTCCTGTAATCCCCGTCTAACCCAAGCTTTTACGGTCCCTAGCGGAGCCGATAGCTGTTGGGCGAGTTCGCTGTGGCTATGGCCTTGTACAAATGCTAACAACACAGCTTGGCGAGGTCGCTCTTTTAATTGCTGTAAACAGCGCTCGACGCCGTAATGGTCTAACACTACATGTGTTTCACTTGTGAGGGTTTCAAGTAGTGATGGTTCTTCTTCAATAGAGAGAGGTTGGTGACCTAAGCTGCGTCGTTTATCGATTGCAGCATTGCGTGCCATAACACATAGCCAGCCCCAAGCACTGCCAGTGCCAGAATATTTATGAGACTGATGCCACAACTTAACAAAGGTGTCTTGCAGAACATCTTCTGCTTCATGTGGGTCGTTTAAAATTCGGATAATAATAGTGAGCAGGCGAGTACTGCATTCGTCATACAGCTGTTTGAGTGCCTGTTTGTCCTGCTGTTGAAGACGGTATATCAATGCAGTAATGGTCTTGTTAAATGCCGTGTTGTTAGGGTTGGCCACTCATTATTCTCGATAGGTCATTTTGGTTATGATACCAATGCGGCGGCTGATTAACCACGCCCGTGCTCATTAAAACTATGCTATTAAAAGCGCAAATCCTTTTGCTCGGCACTTAGGGGTCGCCGTCTCGGTGATTGCGGTGTTTACATTTTAATAATGGCTGCGTGATTGGTTTGACTGTTCAGGTTTGTGTTCAATAATGGCAGCAAACCATATGTTTTTAATACCATGGCCTGATGTATCCCCTTTTTTGCTATCACCGACCCACGTATATAGCGGTTGATTTTTATACGTCCATTGGTGGCTGCCGTCTGCACGTTTAATAATTGCGAAGTCCCCGTGGGGTTTGGCACCGTGAGACGCTGAGTAAGGCGGCCACTTTTGAGCGCAGCCGCCATTGCAATTAGATACCCCCAGGGTATCCTTTTTAAAGGTGTACAGTGTTTTTCCTTCGGTGTCCGTGAGTACCTTACCTAACGCAGTTTGGTAGCTGGGGGTGGCAGTAGCCATACATGCTGAAAGCGTCGCTATAACAGCGGTTAATAGTAAGGGGTGTGTGAATTTCATGGTGGTTTCCTCAATCGCTATAATCATTAGTGCGTTTACGTTTATAAGTAAGACGTATACTCAGTGGCATTTGGATGCATTTAATGATTAAAAATAAATAAATCCGTGTATTTAGTGTGGTAACACTATAAAAATTGCCGTTTTCAAGTCGATTTTTTTGCTAAATTCTAAAGGTTTGTTCAGCGCCTAATACTATTTGGTGCTATCTTGATGTATATAGGGCACGGTTGTGTGCACGAATTGTCGATATCAACATGAGATCAAATGATGAAGCGTAGACAGGTAGTGACAGGGTTACTGGCAGCAGCAACAATGGGTGTTGTTTCACCAACAGGTGTGCGTCGAGCACAGTGGTTGGCCAGCGCGCCACCGCGTTTAGAGCAACCATTAGTGGCTACATCCGATACTCTTGAAGATGGTGTTGAGATGTCTCCTGCTATCGATGAGCGTGATCCCCCACCGGTTGATCCGTCGCAAGACCGTGAGCAGGCTGTTGCATTGACGGTGGCAGATAAAGGCCGGGAGTTTGCAAAAGACTATCGTGATGATGTCTATGTGAGCACAGAGGATACACCGTTATTACACTCTGTGGTATTGCGCCTAAGTCGAGTACAGCGCTTAATTGGGCATGGTAATTACAATCTGGTGAGCTTCGATGATACGCTGGTGTACGCCAAGCGCTACGCGTCTATAGGCTCCTTTACTGCGGCAGAGTTAGCTTTTATCGAGAAAATGTTTTTTACTCAAGCTGAGGCCTACGGGTTTTATGGTGCAAAAGTAACGACCACGTTAGAAGACCGTATTGCACAATCCAAGGTAATAAAAATTCCACACTCTGGTCACTATTTGTTCAAGGAGGCCGCGTTTGGTTACTACGATAAGCTGTGTAAAGATGTAGGCTCGGGTATTATTTTAACCTCAGGGGTGCGTTCAAATGTTAAACAACTGCATTTGTTTCTCGCCAAAACTATCAGTGTCAAGGGCAATTTATCACGGGCTTCACGCTCTTTAGCCCCGCCTGGACACTCCTATCATGGCATTGGTGATTTTGATGTTGGCAAGGTGGGGTGGGGTAGCAAAAACTTTACGCAGGCGTTTGCTGATACGCGTGAGTTTCAGAAAATGCAGGATCTTGGGTATATCGATATCCGCTATACCGAAGACAATCAGTTAGGTGTCCGCTTTGAACCTTGGCATATTAAAGTTGTTTAATATGATTATGTACGATTTCATTGATGGTGCTTTAGTCACCGCTTAGCAGGTTATGTGAGCGTGTGGCTGTTAAAATCTTCACATCATAGGTACAATTTGCCCCTTTCTAAAAGGGATGATTGGCTGTTAACGTTATGAGTGAAGCTACTGAGATTGTTTTAACATTTAGTTGCGAAGATAAACCGGGTATCGTGGCTGATGTGGCTAACCTATTTACTTTGCAAGGGTTTAATATTCGCGCGTCTTCACAATTTGAAGACATTCATACCCATCGTTTTTTTATGCGTACTGTATTTGAGTCCTGCGAAGGCCACAAATCCATTGAAACGACAAAAACCAGTTTCAGTGCTTTAGCGAATCGCTACGGTATGGATTGGCAAATTCACGATAGTCGCTATAAGCCCCGTGTTATTATCGCTGTTTCTCAATGGGGTCACTGCCTCGATAAATTGCTCAATAGTTGGAAGCGCGGCTCTTTGCCTGTCGATATTGTCGCTGTGGTTTCTAACCATCAAGTGATGGAACCTGTGTGTGAATGGTATCAGGTGCCGTTTCACTACCTACCTGTCACACCTGAAACTAAAGCATCACAAGAGCAACAGATTCTTCAGTTAATGCATGAGCAGCATGTTGATTTACTAGTGCTTGCACGCTATATGCAGATTTTATCCAATAATACCTGTGAACAACTCTGTGGCAGAGCCATTAATATACACCACTCGTTTTTACCGGGCTTTAAAGGTGCAAAGCCCTACCATCAAGCATTTGCACGCGGCGTAAAGCTTATCGGTGCAACGGCCCATTACGTTACCTCTGACTTGGATGAAGGCCCTATCATTGAGCAGTCCGTTGAGCGGGTTACTCATGCTAATAGCCCTGAGGAGCTTGTTGAAATTGGCCGGGATATAGAGGCTGTTGTCCTCAATCGTGCCGTTTCATGGCATGCTGAGCATCGAGTATTGCTAAATGGTGACAAGACGGTTGTATTTAACCGTTAGCAATTTTCTGTGTAATGATGGCACTGACTTAATTATATAACTACAAAGTAGAGTGATGCACTGTTGAACAGTTTGTTCTTACGTATGATTTGCCTGGTTGTTATTGTTGTATTATTTATTTTACAACAAACTACGTCCTTGCCAAATCACTTGCCATTGTTGGGTGCTTTGCATAATTATGCTCACTTCCCTTGGTTTGCCCTGATTACCTGGCTGATGTGCCTTGTTGTCAAACCAAAAAGGCAAGAACAGCTAGTGCACCTAGGAATATTCGTTGTCGTATTATCATCGACCTCTGAAATTCTTCAGCTATTTAGTTACCGAGAGTTTAGTCTGCTTGATATCGTGACCGATATCTGCGGTGGTATCTTTGTGTTGGCTCTGTATTGCATGACAGCTCGTCGCTGGTTATATGCGATATCTGCATTAGTATTAGGGGCGCACCCTTTGATCATAACAGCGCTGGCCTACAGTGAACGCTCGTGGGCAACTCCTGATCTACTTGCCGTCAATGGTATGGCAACAAAACAACTCATCCGCCAAAAAAGCGATATCAGTAAAACGATAATGCCCGATCGCTGCGCACCTCTTAGTGGCAAACCTGCATATGCTGTTACATTCGAAGATAGGCCGTGGCCAGGCATTATGTTGATGGATGTGAAAAGTGACTGGGGGGACTATAAGGCTATTGAAATTGATATCTGCAACCCGGGAACGCGTCCGATTAATATTTGGTTGGCCATTCGCCCCGAAGATAAAACACTTGTATCTCAGGGAATTTACCGAAAATTTATTGTATATCCTGGTGCTAAAACACAAGCCTACTCTTTGGTTGAGCTAATGGGGGAGTCATCTATTGCGGTGCAAGATGTTGTTATTTATGCAACTCAAGAAGAGGCGGGGCATACCATATTGCTGTCATCGATACGGCTAGCGCGGGCGCGGTAATACAATATCCATTAACGGCGTTTGAGTATTGTTGATTACATTGCTTGAATTAAAATTCAAGCGATATTTTTTTGAGTTTTTCGGTTATAGGTTTTGTATTTTTTATAACAATATGCTTTTTTTATAGCAAAAAAGATCTTTTAGCGTTTATTTTTCAATGATATTTCTAATTGTGGGAGAGGTTTCCTATACTGTATTCTTGAGAGGGCTTAGTGTGGGTGAATCTATGGGGATATCATTAGTGTTATTTTCTATTTACTGTTAATTTCTTAACGGCAGGCATTATGGTGAGGGTGATTGACGTTACATAACCTTAATACTTAATAATTAGACTTGGTTTGTAGTTAATGTTTTGTTCAATAGTATGTAGAGGGATATTGCGAAGCGTATTGTTGTTTTTTGTCGCAATGTTTAGTGTCGTAGCCCAAGGGCAACACATGCTTGATATTGCCGCTTTAGATACTAAAGCTTCACTGTCATTACATTCATGGTTGCGTTATACCACCGATAGCGATTGTAAAATAGCGACCCCGTCTGAAGTATCTTCTTGTAAACGTTTACATCCACTGAATCTGCCTTCCGTTAACTTTGGGTTTTCTAACGAAACCTATTGGTTTGTGGCCACCTTGAAAAACAGTGCCATAAAGGATAAAAATATTTATCTCGATGTAGGTTACAGTATGCTTGATGAGGTGAGCCTTTGGCTGTTCTCGGCATCAGACGAAGAACTTTATCAATTTGATACTGGTGATATGTACCCGTTTTCCCAGCGCCCGGTAGATGCCTCGACATTTGTATTTCCCTTAATTTTTCCGGCTGAACAAACGGTGAAGGTTGTTATTCGCGTACGCTCTACCTCCTCTTTACAGGTGCCTATAAGGCTGTCGAATAAAGAGGTGTTTGTAAAAGAAAAAGTAAGCACAGTGATTTTTGTAGGCTTGTTGCTTGGCGCATTATTGATTATGTCGCTGCATAATATGGTGGTGTACTTCTCATTAAAAGACAAAAGTTATCTGTATTTTTCATTTGCCATCGCATGTGTGTTGATTACATGTAGTATTTTAGCAGGCCTTGCCTATCCTTATTTTTGGCCAAATGCACCACAGTGGAATAACATAAGTCTATTGGTGATGGCCAACCTAGCACTCGTAGGTTTGACAAAATTTACCGTGCACTTCTTAAGTCTACAAGGTAGAACAAGGAAGATTCTCAATGCAACGGCTATTACCTCTATCACTTTAATTGGCTTGAGCCTAGTGCTGGGACATCGTTACTATCATGAGCTGGTAATGATTACAGCGTTGATGGTAATTTGTGCGCCCAGCGTAGCTTATCTTGCCAGTATTATTGTTTGGCTTGAAGGACGCTCTTCGGCGCGTTTTTATGTTGTGGCTTTTACTGGCTATACCATTACCGTCTACTTTTGGGTGTCCAGTAAATTTGGTGTTGTCAATAATGGGTTTTTTATTGATAACTCTATTTATTTGGCTGCATTGGTTGCTATCTTATTATTATCTCTCGCGCTTGCTGATCGTATGAACTACGAGAAGAAGGCTAAACACCTTGCACAATTAAAATCTATTAGTGCGCTGGAGCGCTATCGCGATCTATTTGAAAGCTCTCTAGAGGGTATGTTTCGTATTAATTCTAAAGGCAAAATTCATTCTGTTAATGCAGCCTTTGCGCAGATGTTAGGCTTTGCTGATAAACAAGAGTTGCTCAATAGTATTACCCGGTTAGATAATTTGATCCCGCATTCTTTTCAAGAGGGGCGAACGATTAAGCGCGAACTACTAACGAATAAAAAGATACGTAGCTATGATGTGCAATGTTCACGTATTAATGGCGAAATATTCTGGGGGACAGTAAACGCACGGCTAGTGCAATATGTTAACAGTGGTAATTATTTTGTTGAAGGTTCTATTATTGATACCACTGAGCGTAAGCGTGTAGAGCAAGAGCTTAGTTATATGGCAAACCATGATGGTTTGACAGGCTTGGTCAATCGCAGTGCCTTTGAAAATATGCTCACTAAAGAGTTGTTATCTTTAGCTGAGAGCAAAAGCCAGCATGCGATGATATTTATTGATATGGATCGATTTAAGTTGGTGAATGATACTTGTGGTCATATTGCCGGCGATAAATTGCTACAGCAGGTTGCTGAAATATTTGTTAGAAATGTACGGCGCCCCGATGTTGTTGCTCGAATTGGTGGTGATGAATTTGCTATTTTTCTTAAAAATTGCCCAATGGAAAAAGCCGGTGAGGTCGCGTTTTCGATTCGACAAGAATTGGGTGATTTTAAATTTGTATGGCAAGAAAACTATTTCAATTTAAGTGCCAGTATGGGAGTTATTGCTGTTCATGACCCCGGGTTGACTATTAAAGAGCTTTTCAGGCGCTCAGATACGGCTTGTCTTGAGGCAAAAGAATCCGGGCGCAACCGTGTCGTTATGCACAGCGAGCACAGAGACAGTTTAAATCTGCGCAAAAATGACACTCAAATTGTTTCAGTGATACAAGATGCAATTGAACATGATCATTTTTCATTATACCAACATTCTATTTTAGGTATGGGTGAGTCTAAAAATAGCTGTTATGAAGTGCTATTACGTTTGCACCACAACGACAAAATACTGCGTCCGGGGGCCTTTATGTCTGCTGCCGAGCGTTATAATTTAATGGCTCAAATTGATCGCTGGGTTATTTCACATTATTTTAAATGGTTGGCGGCTAATCCCGATGAAATGGCATCGCTGACTATGGCAAGTATTAATATAAGTGCATTTGGTTTGGCCGACAAAAGCCTGCTGGAAGATATTAAACAATGGATACCTCTATATAATATCGATGCCAGTAAAATTTGTTTTGAAATTACAGAAAGTGTTGCCTTGTCTAGTATTGCTGATACGGTTAAGTTTATTGAGACGATGAAAAAGCTCGGTGTCAAGTTTGCGCTGGATGATTTTGGCAGTGGCTATGCAAGTTACAGTTATTTAACAAAATTACCCGTCGACTTTGTTAAGGTTGATGGATCTTTTGTTCACGATGTCGATGTTAACTCAATCAACTACGCGATTGTACGCTCGATTGTCGATGTGGCCCATGTGATGAACTTGAAAGTAATTGCAGAGTTCATCGAAAGTGAAAATGTGTTGGGTAAACTAAAAGAAATCGGTGTTGATTTCTTTCAGGGGTACCATATCGCAGAGCCAGTGCCGCTGATTAAGTCTTAGCGTGTAATAGCAGCGCTTGTAGCGGGTGTGGTATTGATTGCTGGTCAATACGCTTAACCTGACTTCGGCAGGAATAGCCTGTTGCGACCAAACATGTATCGCTGTCTTTCTCCTTGTTTTGCTCGCCAGATTTTTTTATCGCTAAAGCCCACGATAGCGAATAAATATGCTTTGACATCGCAAGGTTAGCTGTTTCATGCCCGTAAGTACCCGCCATACCACAGCAACCCGTATCGATAACCTCCAGTGTTTGTCCCAGTGCGTTAAAGACAGTTTTCCAATCATTGATAGAGGCTGCCGCATTGGTTTTTTCTGTACAGTGAGCCAGTAATTGATAATGCTTTTGTTGAAAATTGTCTTGTAGTACGCTTAAAAAGGGCGCTTGTGTTGCAAGCCACTCTTGAATCAGTACCACTGTTGGCGCGTTGTTACCCAGTATTTTTTGATATTCACTGCGATAGGCCATCGTCATTGAGGGTTCTAAACCCACCATGGGAATGTTAGTGGCCGCAAGTTTATTTAACTGGGCACTGCTTTTATAAACGACTTTTTCAAATTGTTTGCGAAAACCGTGAACATGTAAAGGTTT